>P_A23_Liq_3_FmtDRAFT_1000007_pt1 | contig 39093 bp, 27 predicted proteins | sample PonA233FremontCA_FD_10237 | JGI IMG/M metagenome (IMG submission 10237)
TGAAANNTATTGAGGAATTCAATTCAAAATCTTGGCATAGAGTAGCTGCTGATACTGCTGCATAGGACCGATGGTTCAAAATGTTTCATGAAGTACTAAACGCGGAGGAATATCTTGTCGATGGAATGACTTTTACCTTCGGACATATAGCGTCAAATAATTATGGAATCAAGTCTTCAGTCGCTACGTCTTGCGACTGTAGCAAGTGATCACGTTATAACCGCTCTGCAGAATTCGATTGACGTACTCAAACAATCAATTGAGATCATCCCGACTTCGATTGATGAGCGACAATATGACGTTCCATCAGACGATTTCTCTCCCGATACAGTCAGCGACAGCAAAGACGATGATATGGGAACAGACACTGAGATAGATCCTCTCATATCACTCACAGAGGCGTTGTCTCAGACCTCAAACTCAGATTCGAATGATGATACGTCGCTTCAGACTGATTCAGCAACCACTTTTGATTGTTTACTCATTGATCGTGGGTTATTGTGTGCTGAGGAGTATGAGACAGTCATTCAGTCCCAACGGGAGCAATACCCTAATCTTCCAATCGTTGCTTTTGGTGATGATTCATCAACTAAGAGTATCACAGCAGCCCTTGATGCAGGTGCAACGACGTTCTTCCCTCAGGAGCTATGTCTCAATCGTCCAGAACACGTCGTCGCACGTATATTGAATATTGCCACTGATACGTCGACACATACGACACCTCCCGACTCTCCTTACTCGTCAAGCACAGTTGAAACAGCGAACGTATCATTTACACCTTCCTCACCACAGTCTGTTCAGAGCGCTGCCCATAATGAACTGCATACTGAGGAGATGCATGCCGGGACACAGTCAGTATCGACTCCTGATACAGAATCCGCAGAGATAGCAGCTCTTGGGTTTGAGCATCTTTGCACGCCCGCTGCTATCATTGATGTGACAACCGGTGATATTGCTACACTCAACCGTGCGTTCGCTGAGTTGCTTACTCATAATAGCAATATTCAGGATACTGCTGCCTCCAGAGAAAGTTCAATCGACATATCGAAATATTCTGGTCGTGCTATCCGGTCGGTATGGGACAGATCAAGTGCTGATGATTTTAATTCGCTTACAGAAACACTCACCAGTGTCGCCGAGTCGAAAACACAGGAGACTGGTGACCTTGCGTTAACCCCAGTAAGTGATAATGATAAGACACGATGGATTTCTGCGACGTTCTGCCCGATTCAGTCCTCCAATCAGTTCATCGTGCTAACTGGAGAGGACATCACTGAAATAAGACAACAATATTCTGACACCGGACATGTCGTTGAAATCTTTGATCAACCAACCACAACACACGACCCAGAAACGGGTGCTGTTCGGAATGTCAATAAATCATTTGCTGACATGTTTGGGTATGACGCTGAGATAGGTGGTGATGAATCACTCATTTCAAACCTTGCCGCGTCATCAACAGACGTGCAAACTTCTGTCAGTAGTGATACTGACTCAGATGGATTCAGTAGTGTCACCCAGACGTCACAGGACCACTCTGATATTCAATCCGCTATTATTCAGGCTGGCAATGAATGGAACCCAAGTTATCATGAGTGGCAAGTCGAAACCGCAGATGGAACAACGCGATGGCTCTCAACAAATATCTGGCCTGGTCGAGATAATGATGGACGGTGTGTCTATACAGTCTCACGAGATATCACCGCTCGAAAGCGCCAGGAGACTGAGCTTGATAAAATAAAGCGACGATTCCAGTTAGTGACTGAGAATGTCGATGAAATTATCTATGTAGTCGATGCAGACTTCTCAGAAATTAAGTACATAAATGATGCATACGAAGATATCTGGGGTCGCAGTGTTGATGCCCTCTATGAGGATACAACTGCATTCATTGATGGAATTGATCCTCGCGATCGTGAGACTTTTCGAGCAGATTTCGAGGAGATGCGAAAAGAAATCCGTGCAGGTAATCCTGCAGATAGTTATGAATTTGAATTTCGCGTTTGTCACCCAGATGGAGATATCAGATGGATTCTTGCGACTGGTTACCCTGTCATAACTGATATTGGTCCAAATCAATATGTTGGTCTTGCTGAGGATATAACTGAACGACGGCAGCTCGAAGAATCATATCAGACGTTATTTGAAAGCGTTTCAGATGGACTTGTCTTACATGAACCACAGCGAGGCGACATTCTTGATGTCAATCAGCAGTTTTGTTCAATGTATGACTGTGACCGAGATGAACTCGAAAATAAGTCACTCAATACTGTCCTTCCAGATGATCCCGAGTTCAGGTATGATCGAGCACTAAAACGAATTAAGCAACTTGATATTGGTGAGTCACAGCTATTTGAGTGGCGCGGACAGCGGTCAAATGGAGAGGTTTTCCCCATTGAGGTACATCTAAGGGCAATTGAAATCAAAGGAAATCGGCGAATCCTTGCAAGCGTCCGAGACATCACTGATCGAAAAGAACGCGAGGAGCAGATTCGTGAGAGTGAGCGAACGTATCGCGAGATATTCAACAAAGTAAGCGCAGGGATTAGTATCCATGATCCAGAAACAAAAGATATAGTCGAAGTCAACGATACAATGTGCTCAGCGCTGGGATATGATCGCCAAACACTCATTAATACTGATGAGTGGGTAACTTCCAGTGATGATTCATATACAGCCGAGCGAGGGGCTGAGATTATCGACCGAGTCATGAACTCTGGGTCCCCTGAAGAATATGAGTGGGTGTTAGAGGATGCTAACGGCAATGAGCGAGTGATGCTTGTCAAGGGATCCCCAGCAATGATCAACGGTGAATCCCGATTTCTCTCAACGTCTCAAGAGATAACAGAGCGGAAACATCGAGAAACATTGGTGAAAAATCTCCAGTGTGCTATCGATGATATTCAAGATGCTGACTCACAGGCTGCGATTCATGATGTTGTTGTTGAGACTGTTCGTGAGGCTCTTGAGCTTCCATTGACCACATGCTGGGTTCATCCAGCCTCCGAACTGGACTCAGCAATAGATGACTCAGTCGCTGAGGATGCGTTGATATATGCAAGTGGTGACTCCCCTGAAATCACTATCGGTGTTGAGGGTGAGAATGAACGCAATCTCACCTCTGAGAATCCGAGTAAATCAACCAATAGTGTCAATACCGAATTGACACCTGACAGAGCAGATAAATCGGAAGCGCAACTACTTGACTCAGAGTCACCTGAATATGGCATCTTCACTGAGGGTGACGCAACGACATACTCACCGGTTAATCATCGCTCCGGGAATCCACTCACCACTGCTGTTGCTATTCCAATCGGCGATCATGGACTACTGATTGCAGGTGAACGTGACCGTGAGGAATATGAGTCATACCTTGTCGACGCTGCACAAGTATTAGCTGGGCATGCAGCAACGGCTCTTAATCGTGTTGAGCGAGCCGCACAAGTTCGTGAGCATGAGAGACGACTGCAAGCTATCATTGATCGAATTGATGAAGCAATCTTCTTATCGACACCACAAAGTCTTATAAGTGATAACTCAGAACGGGGGATAATCAGCTCAGGGTATGCTGACATCTGGGGACGCTCACTTTCAGAGCTACATGAAGTGCATGAAGAGGGCTTCTTTGGAACACTTCATCCAGACGATTATCGATCACATCGTCGCTGGGTAACACAAATTGTTGAGGAAATGGAGGCTGGCGACTATGCTGACCGCTACAGTCGTGAGTACCGCATACTCCGTCCTGATGGATCAGTTCGTTGGATACACTCAGATTATTATCCAACGGAGTGGGATGATAATACATTACGTGTCGTCGTCGTCGGTCGGGATATTACCGCCCGACGGGAACAGCAAGAGCGAATCGAGTCTTTCCATGATGCAACAGCGAAACTAACAACTGCAGATAGTGTCAATGATGCAGGTCAGATCGCCGTTGAGGCTGCTGCATCGGCACTTGAGATACCCGCAACGGCTGTTTATCATTATAATGATGACACAGGCGCACTTGACCCAATAGCCACCGGTCCTGCTGTTCCCGTTCAGACGGCTGATTCTCTCCAATCTCTCACACCTGCTGAGTCGCCTGCTTGGGAAACATTTGTTGATGAGACGGTTCAACATATCGAACCCGAGACAGGTTCGTGTCTCAACGTGGGCACATTTGAGACGGCTGTGATTCTTCCACTTGGACGCAATGGTGTTCTTGTTGTCTGGCAGTCAACAGATATTGATCTTGATATAGCAAGTATTCTTGCAGCGACACTCGAAGCAGCACTCAATAGACTTCGTGGTGAACAGCGACTTGAATCACAACAGGCAGCATTGACCAAACAAACCGAGCGAGCCAGTCGACTCGAGTCAATAGCTAAGTTGACACAGCGTGTCGAGGCAGCAATTACCACACAATCATCACGAGCAGACACCCATGAGGCGGTTTGTGACGAACTTGTTGACGTTGAACCATTCAATGGTGCTTGGGTTTCGACAGCACCAGTCGGAACCAATCAGCTCACTGTCCAGACAACAGCAGGGATCGATACCGACACAGTTGAACGATATTTATATGCTGAAGAGGAGCTATCAGACGCTGATAGCAGCGATAGTAATGCTCAAAATAGCCTCATAGCTGAGAGTCATCCAACGGTCGAGGCATGGCAGACAAACTCATATGTAGCAATCAGTGGGCTTGTTGAGACCGGTCGACAACAAGCCTGGCGGCGAGTTCTTCTTCGAGAGGGTATCGGTGCAATCTGCGCAGTCCCAATTTCGTATGAAGGCATTACATATGGTGTTCTTACAGTCGTAGCCACCGGTGCTGATGCCTTCAATGACCGAACGGTTGACGTTCTTTCACAACTTGGTACCTCAGTGGGGTATGCGATTACCGCACTTGAACGCCAGCGCGCGCTTGAATCTGATGAGACAATTGAATTAGAATTCCGTGGTCATAAAATGGATGTTCCGTTTGCTCGCGTTGCCACACAAACTGATGGGCGTGTTCGTCATGATCGAACAGTAAGGCGTCAGGATGGATCTGTCAGCGTATATTATACACTATTCAACGATACTCCATCAACACTTATTCAAACCGCCGAAAATACACTTCCTGGTGACATAGATATCGTTGCAAAAAGGGAGAGCGCAATCGTCATCGAGCGAAAAGGCTCATCATGGTTTGGGTCTCTTATATCCGAGTGCGGTGGCATTCTTCGGCAATGCCGTGCTAATGGATCAGAAACAACCCTCATTATTGAACTTCCACAAGAAGCGAATACACGAACAATCGTTGAGCGGATGATAGAAGCGTTCCCTAGACTTGAACTCACAGCACAGCGCCAGCATCATGAGACAAATTCAACACCAGAAGAGATTCGCGGTCAACTTGAACAACAACTCACAGACAGACAACTTGAGGCAATTGAAACCGCTCATACAATGGGATACTTCGATTGGCCGCGTGAAAGTAGCGGTGAAGAAGTCGCTGCAACACTTGGTATTACTCAACCAACGGTGAATAAGCACATTCGACTTGGAGAGCATGGTATTTTCGAGTTGTTATTCGGGAATCTGTCGTAATCACCCTGATTGAGCCGATTGTAGCAATAATCCATGCTTGAACCATCATACCATACTCACCGACTGATATCTTTTTGTTGAGTTTGATAGATCCGAAACGATATGCATGGATGTCGTTGCCGTGTAGTTTGAACTATGGCTCTTACCGAAAATAGTGAAACAGCGGCATCTGTCTCAAATCTGGGAGATTGAGCTGTGCAAGATACAGAGGTTAAATTCAACAGATGCAACGAATCGATTTTGACTGATGTAGACCACGATTCTCGCATTGTAAAAGAGGCAGTAAAATATATTATCGACGCTGTAAACACCTGAATTATGTCTGATTGGTCTCTCCGTGACACGATAGGAATCTTAATTATGCTTGGAATCACCCTCTCAGCTGCGAGAACTGTGGACGGAATCGCACAGGCACTTATTATTTGATAGGCGTTGTTATCGCTCTGCTCTGGATCGGCAATTTCGTTCTTCATGGGTATAACGACGCGCTACAATCATCATCAACTGACTGATTGCCCTTCTGTAGATAGTGTAGGCACTGTGCTGCACTCGCGCCCTCCATCTTGCACGCTAGCCAGTAACAATATCGCTGATCTAGTTGATGTTTCGCTCAGTTAGGCAAGAGCGTGAACTATTATGATATTTTTACACCAGCTTACTCTTGAAGATGTGCCTGAACAACGACCGACCCATCACCAATTGAGACTGTCAGTCGATCGCGAATGAGTTCAAATTCTTTACACTCATGCCCATCTGGTCCAATTGTTTGGGTTGTCCTCACAAATCCAGCCGACTCAAGTCTATTTAGCCGACGATAAATAGTGGGTCGAGAAGCATCACAAATAGACGCTATCTCTCGCCCTCGTTTTGAGCCATCACAAAGTGTCATAATAATTGTACGGGCAAATTCATCATCAACAAGCTCGAGATGCGGAGGCGCATCGACGTCCTCATTTTCATTATCCATCGTCATTGTCGCTGTAATGGTATTCGCTATTTCATTGGATGGATGCTGTTGTTCCTGGATATGCATCGAGTCATCGTCATCACGCTCAGTTTCGGTAGATCCGGACTTAGATGCATTCTTTGTCTGTGCGTCAGCTCGAGTCAGAGACGGTGTCATTGACATCTATTGTTAACGTATTCATACATCCCCGTAATCGTGATGTCAACTGAGATTACCACCTGAATGATTGAGGGCTATCTATATTGACTCTTTATACTACGACAGATAGTTGATCAAAGTGAAGTACCCAACGCACGGTGGCGCGAGGAACTCACGCTGCTTTCCGCTTAGATACTGCTTGACTGGATTGAGGCTGGGACTGAACACTCGAGCATATTTCCAAATGCAATCGTCCGCCGTCCGGCGAGGCGTTTGACAAACACCGAGCAATCTGTTGGCAGTCGAGACGTTGATACCGGGACCGCACTCACAAGCTGTTTCATCCGCTGGCGTCGCCGCTGTTCATATTCTGATAGCGCTTCTTCAACCACCTCTGGACCATACGCAAGTTCATCTGCGAGGACCCATGCATCTTCACACCCGAGTGTTGGACATAAGCGATCTCCTGGGACACCTGATCGTGCACCAGCCCCAACGAGTGCAATACCGTTCATCGCGATTGATATCGGGTGACTATCACTCACTCGTCCATACTGAATATCATGCTGATTAAGCTGGTCAAACGGATCTTCAATTGGGTTGAATAGTGTCCCAAACCGTGACTCGAGATCTGAAACCGTAATTGTCGCTCCCGCTGAGGTATCATTTCGAGCAACAAGTCGAACCCACACGTCGTCGGTCCCGATGGGAATAATAAATGCAGCAATCTGCTCGCCCCACAATTCAATTGAGTGCACTGGAGCCGATGTTTCCGCTGGCCAACGAAATGACCATGTATGCACGTTGCCATATGAGCGTTCAGTATCTGTCGCTGTTGTAAGTACGCCGCGGTGTTCAGCTACGATTGCATCAAATCGTTCTGTGACATTGTCATTAAAGCTCGCACATGCTGTGGGACTTGATGATGAGATATGTTCAGGTCCAGTGTCTGTTGTCCCTGTTACCGTGCTCACAATCCGATCTGTTGTATCAACACGCTTACGAATTGACCATTCAAAGATTGATTCAAGATCTGAGCGTCCAATAGCAATCAGCGATGGGTCTGTTGGCGTCGGTTCGTTAACTTTGGTTATTTGATCTGCTGACTCTGTTATGTTATGATACATGAGCTCTGTCAATGGGGATCCATGACGCTCAATTGGACGCCGAAGCCCAATCCGCTCGAGTAATTGTAATCCTGGTTTCCAGAATACGACAATCCCTGTTCGGATAGGGTCTGCACCAACACTTGCGAGGAGTGGATCGAGACCGGCTTGTTCGACGAATCCAGCTGTTAGNGTCGCGGTAACACCATCGCCGGCAATCAGAATCTGTCGATCACGGTCACCACCCATGCCCGATCCTTTCTCTGCTGTGGTATCACTCTGATTATTAGATGATTCAGTATTCATTGATTTGCTGACTTACTGTGATTATTGAACTACTAATTGTTGCCTCGCGTCCTCGGATACTATCTGGACGGGTGCATGATATTGTATCTTCAGCGTCACATTCATTACTCGAAGGGCTGATTTTAGAAGTCTGAGTATTAATGCATACCAGATTGATGTCCAGCTAAACGTACATCTGACCTGCTCAAATTGCGTGATTGCAGGATGGCTTGTCACACTTTGACATTCTTTCTGTCTAGTATAAATGACGCCTGCACACTTCTAAGATAGAAACATTCAGCCGCATCATAATCTCAAAATTAACACTGATATCGATTCCGTGTGTCGCCATACGTAAAGTGGCAGTGGCAGTTGCAAATAACGGTGATGACCAGAGTAATCAATATAGATAGCTGTGATAACAGTTCACAACCAGTTAGTATTTCCATTAGTACTTGGATAGATTATGTTAATCATCTATGCGATGACGACGAATGCATACCCAACTGGGTCGCTTGATGAATCCGGCGGTCTTGAAACCACGAGTGAAACGGCATCTGTGCCAAATGGAGAGTTAGTTGAACTCCTTGCAGATGAGTATGTCTGTGCACTCCTGTGTGCGCTTGATTCGGATCCACAGTCAGTTGATACTCTCGTTGAGGCGTGCTCAATGTCTCGACCAACCGCATACCGGCGGCTTGACCGTCTCACTGAAACAGGTATTGTTGATGCCCGGATTAATCCTATTCCCGATGGTCATCACAAACGAGAGTTCTGGCTTGTGCATGATTCATTCGAGATTCAGATTGATGCTGATGGTATTGATGGGTCACTCGTAGATAATATATGAATCACTCTGTGATATCAGTGGAAGTTCACCGATAAAATGTGACTTTGGATCTATTGACCTGTGAGAGTCACTCTCAATGCCAATTGACGGCATCAGGGACTGGTGGAGACTCAAAGTTTCATGAAGCATTTTTCGCTTTGTTATCTTCGGAACAAACCGCAACCAGAGATCGAAACACAAAATGAATTAAAAACCGTTGCGTCAGCAATGCAGGAGTGAAATGCCTCAGGGTCAAGCCCCGTGGCATTCGCCTTGTTCAACTTGTAAACACAGGCGCTAGGGGTCACCTGATCCGTGGTACTTCACAATATCATCTGAGAGAAAGTGACTGACGATTGAGTAGTGAGAGTAATTCACACTGAGTGAGATTCGCTGTTTCGAGGTGAGAAATTCAACTGGTGAATTGTTTATATCACATGCACAATGTACATACGGCGGTTCAGTACCGCCGAATGGTAAGTATAATTCCCGCTGTACGCCCTCACAGTTTACCAGAGCGAACGGCTTTCACGCTCCCGTGGAAGCAATTATTATTTCCCCCTTTCAGTGACGCACAGTATGACTCCTGATGTTTGATACTCTCCCGGCGCCAAAGCGTGAGGATTCCTCCGGTAGAAGTTCAACGACCGACATACGATGGCAACTTGCGGATTTTGTCCGCACTTCTTTGAGACTCTGCTGAGGGTGTGGTTTCCTCGACCAATCGTGGTCGTCTCACTCGAATCGCACGGACTGTGCCATCGACCTGATTTCCGTATCGCTGTTTTCTCGATGAACGTCTCTGACGCTGTGAGGTCGGCGTGCCTCTTGAATCTGCATGGACACATCAGCGTCTCTCCGTGGTGAATTATCTCTTCGTGGTCGCCAGACTCGGGACACGTCTGACTCGTCCGCGCTTCTGGATCGGATTTGAGGCTGATACCGTATTCTTCACAAGCGCACGCGAGATAATCAGATATGGAGATATGAGACAAACGGTCGTTAGTGACTTATATTAGGATGGATGCTTTTCGATTACGAACCTTATCTCATGAGTTCTCCTGATATCACAGACGAGAAGTATTATCTCAACCGAGAGCTATCAGAACTCGCATTCCAACAGCGTGTGCTCTCCGAAGGGCTTGATGCGCGCAATCCGCTGCTTGAACGTGCGCGTTTCCTTGCCTACTTTACAAAAAACATGGACGAATTTTTCATGAAACGAGTTGGTGGGTTGAAACAACAAATCGAGGCAGGAGTCACAGAGACAACGCCAGATGGTCGAACTCCAAACGAACAATGGACAGAAATCCTCGATACAGCGCGACCACTCTTTCGTGAGCAGACTGCTTGCTGGGAAAACGAACTCAAACCACAGCTTGCAGACGAAGGTATCCATATTCACGCCCACGACGAACTCACTGAATCACAACAAACACAACTTCGTAATCATTTTCAGACATCTGTCTTGCCAACGCTAACTCCACTTGCATTTGACCCCGCACACCCATTTCCATTTATTTCAAATCTTTCCCTGTCACTTGCTGTTCTCTCTCGTGAAACAGATGAAAATGATGAGGAACTTACATTCACTCGGATTAAAATCCCACAGAATCAACCACGATTCGTTGAAATTCCGGAGATGAGTCATGGCTATATCCTTATTGAGGATGTGATTGAGGCAAATCTCGATCTTCTCTTACCGAATGTTGACATCATTGATGTTTCGAAATTCAAAGTTACTCGTAATGCAGAGGTTCGACGCGATGAGGAAGTCGCTGAGGATCTGATTAACATGATTGAGGAAGTGCTTGAGCAACGACGATTTGCAACGGTTGTTCGAGTCGAAGTTGCGGCTGACATGCCAAAGCAATCAATATCTGTGCTGAAGGAACAACTCAATGTGACCGATGCAGAGGTATTCTATCGTAAAGGTCCAATTGATTTCCGCTCGCTATTTGAGCTTACTAAAATTAATCGTTCAGATCTCAAGACCCCGTCATGGACACCACAGCCTCATCCTCGAATCATGCGTGGTCCAGGTGTTGATCCTCGTGATGAGCCCGCAGATGTCTTTACTGAGATTCAAGAAGATGATATTCTTGTTCATCACCCATACCATTCATTCGAGGGCACTGTTCATCATTTTTTACAGGCTGCTGCACATGACCCGGATGTACTCGCGGTGAAGGCTGCTATCTATCGAACAGCAAGCGACTCAAAGGTTATTCAGAGTCTGATCGATGCTGCTGATAATGGCAAGCAAGTCGCAGTCATGGTCGAACTTAAAGCTCGGTTTGATGAACAAAATAATCTTGAGTGGGTACGCCGACTTGAAGAGGAGGGTATTCATGTTGCTTATGGAACTGTTGGATTGAAGACCCATACAAAAACGGCACTGGTCGTTCGACAAGAAGACAAGAGTGTACAGCTGTATTCACACGTCGGAACCGGTAATTATCACTCTGAGACCGCAAAAGGATACGTTGATCTTGGTGTTTTGACCTCCGATCCTGGTATTGGACAGGATCTTACGAAGGTATTCAACTCTTTTACTGGTCCAACGCTCAGTAACCAATTCCGGAAGCTATTGATTGCTCCCGTGACGATGCGTGAACGCTTTACCCAGTTTATTCGTCGCGAAGCGGAACATGCACGTGCTGGGCGTCCTGCTCGTATCGTGGCGAAGATCAATGGGCTTGAAGATCCTGATATCGTTGCTGAGTTGTATCAGGCGTCAATGGCTGGTGTCGATATCGATCTTATTGTCAGAGATATCTGTCGTCTCCGTCCAGGTATCGAGGGTGTGAGTGACAACATTACCGTTCACTCTATTGTTGGTCGATTTCTCGAACACTCACGCATATTCTACTTTGAAAACGGTGGCGAGCCAGCATGGTATACTGGGTCTGCAGACTGGATGACACGTAATCTTGATAATCGTGTTGAAGCGATCACACCAGTCGATGCCACACACATCCGCCGACAGCTTCGATATATCCTTGCAGTAACGCTTACCGATAACCGACGGCGATGGGTAATGAACAGTGACGGTACATATGATCAAGTTACTCCTGACTCGGATGGAGCAGTTCGCGACGCACAGACCATTTTAATGAATGCAACGACAGATGCCGTTGAATCAGGTAGTGAATTGGGGATATCTACCGAGGAAGGAGTTCTTGATCGCGCACTGTTAATCGAGACACAAGATGATACAGCCTCTTCAGAGCAAACATCAAATGAACAACAGAGCGTTGCAAAACATGACTCAAAATAGATTGAGTGAACCGCTTCGAACCCCTATATAATTGCTGAAGATCTAAGCCGGTTTGGTATCAGTAGACAGTAGAGGGCAGTGAAGTACCTCGGGAACAAGCCCCCGAGTCTTCACTATTTTGGGTCTGCACTGCACCGCACCCGCAGGCAAATTTAATCCCCCTCGACTTTTTCCTGAAGGGGTCGGCTGGAACTCACACCCGAACACTCGGTGTGTCCATGAGGGTCCGCGGATCCACCTCCGCCCGACAGCATCTGTCGCACCACGCCAACAGCGTTGTTTTGAGAGGTGCCGCATTTGTATAGTAGCGTAGTCAGCATTGGATTAATATGTTTTAATCCATCTTTGGGAGTTTCTATCTGCGGCTGTCGCTACGTGGCAGATACTGGTAACAATATAGATTTGGAGTAATAGGTTAGACGTCGTCGGCTTCACCCTCTCGGGGTTACATTAACATCTAAGCCCAGAGGCACTCGTCTCGATTATCTGCAGACGAGAGAGCAGTTACACTGAAAGAGCGCCGTATAAACCATCCAAATCAACTATTTGTTCGCGCTTGTTCACCAGAACTTGTTGAATCACTCAAACTATGCATACTGACCAATCTCGACGACGAAGACGACCACGTTCACATCCTGTTCCGGGCTGAGCCGACCACAGACCTCGTGAAGTTTATCAACACCGTCAAGTGTGCAACTGCTCGACGCATCCGCAACGAGTACGAAGANGAACNCAAAACCGACCTNTGGNGCGACTCCTTCTGGAACNACTCGTACTGTCTCATCTCGACAGGACAAGTCTCACTGTATGTATTGAAAGAGTACGTCGAAGACCAACGAGCATGAACTACAACTACAGGTATCGCCTCAAGCCGACCGAAAGCCAGCGTGAAACGCTGGACTACCACCGCGATACCTGTCGCCAACTCTACAACCACGCCCTGTATCGCTTCACCCAGATTCCCGAAGACCAGGGCACCATCAAACAGCGTGTCCGCACGATTCGTAACGAGCTTCCTGACCACAAAAACTGGTGAGACGCACTCACCGACATCTACTCGAAGACGCTTCAGCCCACCGTCATGCGGATTGCGAAAAATATCAAAGCACTTGGAAAAGTACTCGGGAAACTCAAACAACAGGGCTACAGGGTTGTGAACTCCGGTGGAAATCACCACGCGAGTTTCGCAGTTTCACCTACAACCAGTCTGTCTTCGAACTCGACAAGAAGGGTGGTCAGACCGTTTTATCGTTGTCGCTGTCGAAACTCGATGATATTCGTATTGAACTTCACCGACCCCTACCTGATGATGCCACAGTCGAGCAAGTCACGCTTAAAAAAGCGAAAACCGGCGAGTGGGTCGCTATTTTCGGCATCGAGATGAACACAGAACCACCAGCCAAGCCACCGCTGGAGGATATTGACACTGGCGACATGGTCGGGGTTGACGTTGGGATTCTGAAGTATGCCCACGATACAGACGGCACAGCAGTCGAATCACTCGAGTTCTCGGAAGAACACGGCAGAGTTGAACGAGAGCAACGGAAGCTCTCGCGCAAAGAGTACGGGTCGAACAACTGGGAGAAGCAACGTCAGCGTGTTGCTGAGTGGCATCTCGACATCAAACGCAAGCGGCGTGATTTCCTGCACAAACTCTCAAACTACTATGCTCGGGAGTACGACTTGGTGACCGTCGAAGACCTCNACGTGAAAGGAATGCTGGAATCGCCGCGTAACAGCCGCAACACCGCGTCTGTTGCGTGGAACACATTCACCAATCTGCTCGAATATAAGTGCAAGCATGAAGGCACGCACTTCGTAGAGGTTGACCCGGAAGACACGACCAAGGAATGTGCGTCATGTGGCGTCAAAACAGACAAACCGCTGTGGGTACGGGAACATTCTTGTCCTGCCTGTGGCTTCGAGGCGGACAGAGACGCAAACGCAGCGTGGAACATTCTTTCTCGCGGACTCACCGACATAGGAGTGGGTCACTCCGAAGGAACGTCCCCAAAAATCGGAGATTTCTGGTGTGCGAACGAATCGCCCGGCGATTCGTCAACGCCTGTGGAGACTGTGCTCCCTGTGGGAACCACGGTGGTTCCTGCAAAGCGCGTTCACCAGACTCCGTCTGGTGGGCTGTCAGACGCAGTCTGACAACGTCGTGGAAACAGGAAGCCCCACCCTCAGCGAGCGCGTCAGCGCGAGCAGGGTGGGGTAGTTCACTCTGCCCCTGAGTAATTTCAGAAGCTGAATTCATCTGAACACTTCATACCTAGTTCATAATTGATTATCAAATGAAATGATGGGGGGAAACAAAAAGTACCATGGAATAGAAGAACAACTTATGCACTGTCCGCGCTGTGGAACAGAGCTCACAACCATCTCTATCGACGGTGGGTCAACAGCAGTGTACTGTGACCAGTGTGGGTTTGCAAACATTGAGACGTCGCCAGCATCAGTTGAACCAGAATCAGAAACGTGGGATGATGCATTTAATCGGTTCCACGATGCTACTGCTGATACCAGTGCTGATACCGACGCTGAGGATGTACAGAAAAAACAGAATGCATCCATGCGTCCGAATGACAACTCCAGCATGGAGACAAACTCTCATGCTGGGTCTGAATCGGGGTCAGATCAACCCTCCAAAGATGCAAATGCAAATGACGACGACGACGGAGATGGAGGATAATCGCAATCACACCGATCATAGCTCTAGTAATTAACTTCGAAGTTGGATATACAAGTATGAATTCAGTTATCAGATAACCACCCGATTGCGTCGTAGTTTTAAGATTCGGTATGCAGTATTAATATTAATTAATTTTTATGGTGTAAACTGCCATCTCAAGATACATTCTCGATAGAGTATATCAGAGAATGAGATTGAATCTCTGGGAATTGAATTAAAAAACAGCCATCCCTGAGGTGCAAAGATAGACTTGTTTTGTTTGATAATACGGCGATTTATTCGTTCGTGACACTCTTTACACAGATGAACTGCGAACTGATTAACTACAATCCGTTGGCATTGAACTCAGACCGGCATCACTGCGTTTTTATTCACTCAGAGGAAGGCGACGGCTGACTGACGGTCGAACCATCAGACTCTTCTTCGGATCTCGCAGCAACAAGTGCTCCCCGAGCAACGCTATATAGCGGATCATCAGGACTTTGAACATCGCTGATAGAGAACGGAATCGAAACGTCACGAAGATGTTTGTCGAATAGATCCTCAAAGCCATCTGGATTCGAAGTCCCTCCTGTCACGACGACAGGCACATCAAGATTCTCCTCAATATCCTCCTCGTCAACCTCTTCAGCAATCTTGTTAATGACGTAATCGAGCATATTCTCATAGTAAATTGAGAGCGCTCCCTCAACACCACCAACATCAGTTGTGAAATCAAGCGTAAAGTCGTCTTCTTTTATTGATGTTATTTTATCAACTGGCGTGCCGGTTGCTTGTGCNGCTTGTNGNTCAACCCAGTCCCCACCGCGAGCAACAGAGAATTTCATCACAGGCACAGCATAGTATGACAAGCAGATATTCGTCATACCAGCACCAAACGAAACGCCAAGTCCTGTAAAGTTGTTCCCCGCAAGTTCGCTGTAAATGACAGCCATTCCCTCATTAATCGGCTCTGGATCATATCCCATATCAGATATCATCGATTCGAGCGTTTTCTGATGATATAGTGTCGACACATCTGAGTCGATTGGATCCGCTGGTGAGGAGAAAAATAGCTTCTCATCTGGGATCGACGGGTCACCAGTCACCTGTTCAGTGATCAGTTTGATCATCGGAATTGCCGATGACTCATCACTTGAGAGGATTCCAACCTCCATCGGTCTGCGTGTTTCCTTATTAAATATGTTCGCGAAATTAAGAGCGTCGTCGCCGACGACGTACACCTTATCATCCTTCCGGATATGGAGTACTTGACTTCGCGACAGCATCTGTTCTGCCATGTCGCTGTATTCGATCTCAACGAACGAGTTGCGCTGCTGAACAAACTTCGTTCCGTCATCCTCTTGCTCAGCAGACAGAATGTTCATTGTACCGACATCTAGGCCTTTGGCCATATCATTAACTCAGAAGGAATAGATAAAAATCTTCACCGTTTCTCCTCATCTTAACTGGTGCTGATATACGTTCATCGAGACAGTATCCTCAATACATATCGATGAGATAATCGATAGGATAATAAAACAACTGTAAATAATGATATGTAATTATATCGGCACGCTACTTTCAGCGAATGAGTGACTGAATAAATCGTCGAATTCGCTCGATCGGACCTTGATTCGCTGGTTTGAGTGGCGATGGCTTGATTGGTCCGTCATAATCTGCGTCTGATGACGGTTCATCCTCATTCTCACCGACTGCATCTGCTGACTCATCAAGATTTGCCCGAAGGTCTGCGAGTGCCGTTGCCTGCTCAGAGGTGCCTGATCCGCTTTCGGTTTTACGTTTGTCTCCCCGAAGACCCTGTAATCCCTCGACGGCGTCGTCAACACTCCCTCCACGGGACTCCTTCACTCCTGCTTTTGTCACGTTACGTGCATCATATTCATCTTCGTTAGCCGTAAACTGGAGCGTTTGACCATCATCACGCTCAACACCACCCCAGTTGAGTTCGGCAGCCGCCATTGCACTCTCGATCTGTCGTTCGACGCGTTCATCAGAAATCTCATCCTCCTCATCCTCAGATTCACTCGTTGTTTCGGGGTTGTCCGTCGCTGATTCCTGTGTGGCTGTTGCATTTACCACCATCTCAATTCGATATCCAGAGAGGGCTGTCCCGGCAGCTGTTAGCACGATAATAGCACCAATCGCGTAGACACTCACAATAAGACTACTACTTTGATTCCACGCCGCTGCTCGTGGATATACAGCAGCAAACTGCGCAGTTGCGAGTAGACATGCAATAACGCCGCCAGTTCCAATCAGATCGACACGTCGCGAAACTGGCAATAACACTGCCGTTGAAAGTAGTATAATCGGTATTCCACTTGCGCCAGCTGTTACAGCAACCTCTCGGAACACGTATTTAATTGGTCCGAAACTCGAGTATGTCGTGCTCCACAGGAACGCGACGATCGACACGAGGACCAATCCGACACCAATGAAAAACAGGCTGAATCCGAGATATACCTCACGCCGATCTTCAATCGGTCCGATAAACTGTCGGTATATCTCTCGGAAAATTGCGCCTGGATCCTCTTGCTGCATATCTACATCGACCGCGAGAAAAGCTAAATATCTTCGCCTCATCGCACCTCACCCCTGCGCGTATTGAGTCAAATTGTCTGACAAATGTCTGACGGTCCTCACCGTGTGACTGGTATTAATCCGCTCGCGCGCAACCGTAGGAAGATGAAACAAAACGATGACATTGATTTATTTCCTCTCGGTTCTTTCAATCGCTCCACGACAATACACATCTGAAAGTAAGGAAGGACCCACTGTCCGCAGTCAGATTAATCATCGGGCATACTCAGCCGTGAGCGCGGGACTTCCTGTTTCTATGACGTGCTTTGCGTGTATTCCCACCCTGCTGTGCTTTGCGCTTTGCGCTTTGCTGCGGTACTTCTTGAGGATGAGGGATTAGCGCCTGCAAGCTGCTAAAGACCACCACTTATCCAATCCATGTTGCTGCGAACGCATCGAAGAAATCCTGATCTGTCGGAACAAACGCATGCGTTATGCGTAATCGCTGTGTTCGAGCTTCCACATCATTAATAAATGCATCAACGCGGTTACGATACTGCTCAAGAAGTCGTCCACCGAAATATGTCCGCTGACTCACATCAGATTCTACCCCCTCAAAAATTGTATCACCAGCAGGATTAGGATCAACTTCTCCCGGTGCAAGTAACTGAATGAGAATTACATCATTTTGTGCAATTGATGCAAGTCCACTCTCAAGCGAATCAAGATCACCCAGACAGTCTGTAATAATGACAATGAGCGACCGTGAATTGATTAGCCCAGCATATGACTCCAACGCCGTGGCGAAGTCTGTCTCCCCCCTCGGTGTTGTCTCATTGACCCGATCGATTAATCCAAGCACCTCTCCACGCGTTGATGTCCCAGCATCAAGTCGTTCAGGTCGGTCTTTGAATATTGAAAATTTAAAATCATCATGTGCTTCGGCAGTAAGGTATGCATACCCCAATCCAAGTTTCGCCCCAAATTCAAATTTATGTGTGTCAATATCTGGATCACCATAGTCCATCGATGCACTCGCATCGACAAGGACGTGGACTGTTAAACTTCGTTCTTCCTCAAACTGCTTAATATAGTACTCTCCTGTTCGTCCATAAAGTCGCCAATCAATGAGCCGCGTGTCATCACCTGGTGAATATCGCCGATAATCACTGAATGTGAGTCCTTCACCAACATCGGGTGACTCCTGTTCTCCACGTTGAATTCCTGTTGCTTCTTGCTCGAGACTCGCGTCAAATCGGTCAACCTCCTCAAGAAATGTAGGATTAATCACGTATATGCTGTAAGTAGATTATCAATCACATCATCGGTCGACATACCCTCACGCTCAGCACGGAAGTCAAGCAAAATCCGATGTCGTAACACCGGCCGTGCCATTGCCGTAACATCGTCCCATGAGACATAATTACGCCCTTGGAGGAATGCCCGCGCTTTTGCAGTTTGAATAAGTCCCATGCTGGCACGTGGGCTGGCACCGAAATCTACATTATCTGCGGTCCGTGTTGCTCTGACAAGTTCGATTGCTTGATCACGAACGTCATCCGCAACAGGCACCTCCCGAACAAGCGACTGTATTGTTGAAAGTTCATCACGCGTTAGCACGCGGTCAACAGGTGGAACAGATTCGCCCTCTGCATATAGGGTGACAATATCACGTTCTTCAGCTGCAGAGGGATAATCTAAAACAAGCTTTAACAAAAATCGATCAGTTTGGGCTTCTGGAAGTGGATACGTCCCTTCTTGATCAACTGGATTCTGGGTTGCAAGAACAAAAAATGGGCGAGGAAGATCATATGTCTCACCAGCTGCTGTCACCTGTTTTTCTTGCATTGCTTCAAGCAATGCTGCCTGCGTCTTTGGTGTCGCCCGATTAATCTCATCTGCAAGGACAACGTTCGCAAAGATAGGTCCGCGTTCAAAAACGAACTCGCGTTCGCCACCTGCTTCGCGAATTATTTCTGTTCCGGTGATATCTGATGGCATTAGATCCGGCGTGTTCTGCACACGTGAGAAGTCTAGGTCAGTCACGTCAGCAACTGTCCGAATCATTGTCGTCTTTCCAAGACCCGGATTACTCTCAAGAAGCGCATTCCCGTCTGCGAGAATACAAACTAAAAGCTGCTCAACAATTGCTTTCTGTCCAATAATCCGCTTACTAACTTCTTCACGAACGCGAGCAAGACGACCCTGTAATGCGTCGATATCGACATCAATATTGGTCTCACTCATCGGTCTAAATACTCACTATTCATATGCCGCTTACTAATCATATTAGTGTTGATTCCGGCATTGGCGTTAGTTATCATTATTATTATTATAATTCAATCTGTTTAATATACTACTATGATTATCAATTAGACTCAAAAGCTGGGCAATTGACGAATATGGATATACAATATATGATATAGGCATATAATCTAATGGTGCACAAGCGCATCTATCCTGTCGATAAACACAGTGAAAACTTTGTGGCTTCTGTCTGAATTTAAACCAAGTCACGAACAAATTATATCAAGTATCCCATATTTATTCTGAATAATGAACATCAACCAGACATGCACTTCGAAACCGCCAGAATAGTTCATTCAATCTCAAGACGATGCTGTTGTATCAGTTTGATCACTGTTGTCTCGAATTGCGAGGTTGTACTCTCGAATAAGCGCTGCATTTTGCACAGCTTCATTGCTATCAAAGGCGGCTTGCTGAGTTTGGACGTCCTCAGCGCTAAAACCACTGTTTGTGTATGCGGTGGGTGAGTCACGATCAGCGTTTCCTCCACCATCGGACCCACTCGTGGAAATAGTCGCGTTCTGTGTTTGCTGCCCCTCACGAATACTCGTTTCATCACCAAGGATTGAAGACCCATTCTTTAATCCAGAGTATTCAGTCTCCTCACGATCACCAGCAACAGTTACTGCTGAGTCTGCTCCAAATTCGTCAAGTGATAAATCGACGACTGCTAACTGCACTGTTGCTCCACTGAGAATCATGAGAATAACGACAGCCGTTGCAACTCGCCGAAAGTTGATTAACCCAATACTTGAAGCTTGGTTGAGTCCTTTGAGTACGTCATCGTATAATCGTTTAACAATTGCTGATTGCTGATTTGCTTCAGTTGCATCACGGGCGGTCTGTAAGGACTCCTGTAGTGATGGGTTTGCGGCTGCAAATTGATCAACCAAGGGGCGTCGAATCCGAATCCCGACCTCGATTGGAATAATAAGTAATCCAATCCCAACTCCAAGCACTGCCCCAGTTGCAATGGTCGGCTCCGTAATTGTAACTGCAATAGTATCTCGGAGTATTGTCACTATCGCTGATGGGATTGGAACACGGGACGGCATCCCCAATGGAATCCCGACAAATAATAAAATAATATTTATAAGAAGTGTTACAATAGCAGCATCAACAACTGCATAAACAACCGCAATCTTGAACCCTTCCTTACGGATCTCAGCAAGTGCACGCTTAATTTGTTGTTGTTGGGTCTCTATGCCACCACGGGACTGTTCAGCAGATACCTCGTCAGTTAGTTTGTTATTTCCGTTCTCACTCACTCCACCAGTGGGTGCGTTAACATCCGGATTTGCGCTTTTGTTCGCTGTCTCATCAACGGTCGTTCGTGTCAGTGCGTCTGTATCGACGCTCTCATCAGGCGGAGCTTCACCGATTCCAAATGGGTCAGGATCAAATTGAGATGACTCCGGGTCGGTCTGTTCATCTTCGCTCTCATCTGCGTTTTGATCGTCATCAACGGGTGAGTGATTATTATCTGTCATGTGATCGGTGCATTAGTGCGTGAGTGGTATAGGCTAAGATATGTCGTACTACTCAGTATGCATATCAAATATATATTGATTAGTGATGTTCAACAGAAACTTGGTTTATTTCCCTCAATCTGTGCGCAGGCTCGATCAACTCGTGATCTCAGGAGGTCATTTTCGTTTTCAAGCCGGTCGTTTTCACTTTCGAGACTCGAAACCTCGCCTTCAAGATCTGATACCTGCCCTTTAAGACTTGACACTTCATTTCGCAGATCCTCGGCTTCGGACTGGAGGTCATCAACTTCACCACGGAGGTTTTGATTGACTGACTGGAGGTTTTGGACCTCTGATTCCAGTGAATTAGCCCGACGCTCTGCGGCTTGGAGATCTTGTTCTGTATTCGCGAGCTCTGTTTGTGTCTCTGATAATTGCTGTTCAGTTTGCTGAAGATTTCCAGACACCTGTGAGACATCTCCGCGAGCCGTTTCCAATGACTTGTTTAATTCCTGCATTTGTTCTCTCGCTTTCTCTAGATCCGATCGAGCCTCGTTCAGATCGTTTCGGAGTTGCTCGTTTTGTGATTGAAGTTGACTATTCTGTGTATCAAGCCCTTCAACCGACTCCTGGTAAAATAATGTCGCCCCAGCAGTGCCAGCGATAGTCAGACACAGTATGAGAACTAATCCAATATTAATTGACCGGCCAATTATACTCATGTGAGTCCACTCTCCTGTTGTGTACGACCCTGGTACACTTGAACCCGCCGAATTACAACCTCAGTGACAAATATAATGAGTGCAAGAATTATCAATACCCATTCCCATCGCTGTTCAACATCACGAACTTGGGTTGATTGTTGTCTTGCAAATTCCGCAATTTCAGCGGTGTCACTCGGCTCAAACTGACGACCATCAGTTGCTCTGACCGCCTCACTCAAGGCTGGCGCCGTTCCAAATCCGGCGTACTCGGCAGGATAATTTGCAGCATATGTCGCTCCGCTAATTTCTTTGAACCCTTCTGTTTCGGGTGTGACACTTGCACGGTAGACACCATCACGAACCGCACGGAATGAGGCTGAGGTATTTGTTGGTGGAGAGTCCCCACGGTATGTGATTGTGGCTGGTGATCCAACACGAGTGTCATCAGCGCCAGTTACCCCTGTTGTCTTTCGTTCTGGATTTCCAATCGCATAATTAACTGATTTAGTGACGAGTAATGAGTCTGGTTCGTTGAGAAGTCCACCAAGACCACCACCCGATTGATATGCTGTGATGGTCGCAACACGTCCGAGTCCATACCGCCATGCGGCAACTGCTGGGTCTCCATTTGAGCCAGCAACGAGGAATGTCCCTCCGGGGCGAACAGACACATCATTTATTTGATCAGGCGTTGCTGTCACCTCAGCACCACTTGTAATGAAATGTCCTGAATCAACAATCGTCAATCCTTCTCCGTCAAATTGCCGACCACTCCCACCGAATAAAATCCGAAGACGATCAGTCTCATTTGCTTGGAAATACGTCCCGCCAGAGATATCCGCGATTTGTTCTAGCAGCGGTTCGTTCACGCGCTGTCCTGCACCAACAGTAATTACACGTACTCCTCGTCTTCCAAGTGACTCCGCAACGACTGTTGCCCGACTCCGAGCGTCAACACCATCGCTAATAAGGATGACTGTCCCACGCTGTCCATCAAGCATCTCCTCTGCACCACGAAGTCCATTCGCAATATTTGTTCCACCGCCAGCGCGGAGTTGTCGGATACGTTGGCGCGTGGTATCACGATTTTCAGTAAGTTGCTCAAGTCCAACTACCTCATAGGCCTGTCGATTGAACCCAACGACCCCAACACTTGTTGAATCACCTAATTGACCGAGTGCATTGAGTGCAACTGCTTTTTGAATTTGCATCCCACTCCCGGTACTCCCGGAGACATCTATTGCAAGAATGACGCGTGCGCTTCCCGGCGTCCCTTCACCGACTTGAACTGGAAGCATTGTTCCGATTGATGATGAATCATATCCACCACCCTCGAAACCATTTGGACCTCCGAGCATGAGAAGCCCGTTTCCATCAATAACAAACCGCTGGAGTCGCTCAATATTTCCGAGATCATCTGCTGCTGTATTCTGGACGACAACTGCATAGTATGGATCCAGCGTTTCAGGGATGGAACTAGCTGTTTCAACGGTATACAACTGCTGAAGATATGATTGCAGTGGGTACTCTCCCTGTGACACATACAATATTGTTGGTTTATTGACAACACGAATTGTTGATCGAGCGATATTGTTCTGTGAGTATGTGTCATCATTTTCGACTGCCGCGGTAACTCTATGTGCACCAACTGACTCAAATGTATGTCTCACGGGAATACGTCCAGTTCCATTATCAAGCGTCTCCTCTGTAACCTGTTCACCATCAATACTCACCGTCACTGTCACTGGGTCAGTCGCTTCCACACCGCGGACCCTCGTAAGAATTTGACTTTCGACACCAACACTTGTTTTTGAGGGACCGGTGAGTGTTACATATTGTTCAGTCTGCGTCGAATCAAATGCAACGGTGCTGATGGTTGCATTTATTGACCGTGCAAATTCCGCTGTCGCTGATAACGACTGTCCACCGGTTGCCTGTCCATCGGAGACAACGACTACTGACCCATTTTCTTGGAGATTCGCAGCAATCCCATCCCCAATCGGTGAGCGTTCTCCACGGGCGATTGTTGAGACAGTCGCTGGTATTCCTTCAGATTCAATCCCTTCGACTAACTCTTCAGTTTGGTTTGGACCGACAGCAGTGCTATTTGAACGATCAACGAGTAAGGAGACAGATGGATCGCCTGTGGTCTCCATTGTAATAACAGTGAATGGACCAGCGGCTGCGAAGACGAGTAGTGCAATAACTGTGATTCGGGATATAGCAAAAAGCCGTCGACTTCGCGCTGATGCGGTCCCTGACGCACGATAATTGATAAATCCAATGACGGCTGCAATCGCAATTGGTAGAGCGATGAGCGCAAGTGGTCGATTAAGTCCGACGACAATGTCACCAAACGATGTCCGAACACTGAGCGGGACATCATAACTTAGCATAGTAATATTCATTATCATCATAGGTCACCTCGCCGCCGAAGAAGCACAATTTCTCCAATAATAACAGTAGCTCCGCCAAGAACAACTATCCACCCGAGTGGACGAGGAACCTGTGTCTCTCGTTCACGCGTTTGAGCGTCAATCTCCGATGATTGCTCATCAAGTGATTCAACCGCGACTGCAGATTCAGTACTACTGTATAACGATACACCACGCTGGGATCCACCGACAGAATAAAATCCGGTCTGATCAAGTGAAATAACCTGCCCGTCGATAGATTCACCATCTGGCGTCTCAACTGCTGTCACGTTCTCAAACTGTAATTGTGCCCCCGTTTGTTGATTAAGTGTCGATAATGGTTCACGACCGGCGAGATAAAATATCGCTCGCTTCCAAAAGACTGGATATTGGTAATTGAATCGGAATGGATCATTGTCGACAACGCTTCCATAATATAATACCCGTCCGTTTGCCCGTCTTTCTGTTGCAAGGATTGGAGTTCCATCTGTTGTTGCAAGAAGTGACTGCCCTCCGGTTAGTGACCCAGTTAGGTATGTTTCCGGTGGCGTAAATCCAATTTCTCGTGTAAGCTCACTTTGCTGTGGTCGGTCAAGGGTTGGATTTGCCCCTGTTCCCTGTGGGTCAATCAACAGGAGGTCACGATATGCCGCTGGTGGCGATTGTTGTGCGATGACGCCAACACCACCACCATTGGCGAGGACATCACGCCCTGCTTCAACATTTCCGTCGAGAAGACGCTCTGATTCAAGATCACTATAGAGAATCACATCATAGTTATTTTGAACCGCTGTCGGTGGCTGTGCAACCGTCAATGATACCTCTTCAATTACAGACAGCGCTGTCGTAAAATAGCTATTCGGGTCATTACTCAATAATAAAACGTTTACTCGCTGGTCTGATGGCGCAGCTATATACGCGACATCGTCAATCGAAAGATCATCACTCGGCGTTAACTGAGCGCGACCACCACCAGCGGGCACTGGAAGTGTTACTCGCTGCACACCACCGGGAGTAAGTGTTAATGATATCTGAGATCTCCCGAGTGTAACTGTACGTCTAACCTCTCTATCGGCAAAATTCTGTATAGTTAATGTCACATTTGATCGGCTGAACGATCGTGCGGTGATGCCAACGTTTGCCCCTCCACGATCAAATTGCTGAAGTGATACTTGTACACCCCGCGCTTGCGCTGATTGAACAGCCTGGCGCCAACGATCACCTGCAAAATCGCTAAATACAGCAATCCGTGCGTTTTCCCCCGCAATCGCAGTTGCGCGTGAGATTGCTGCATTGAGATTCCCGGGCGCATCAGTTGGGCGTAACTCTGCTAGTGTTGTCTGTACTTCTGATGCGCCGCCAGACCGGAGGACAACAGATGATGTAGATCCAGCGAAAATAACGGAATTAGTGCTGCTTGTCGTTTCCCTCGCAGCAGCTATTGCAGCTGTAAATCGTGTTCCATCACCGGTATTCACTTGCATACTTGCACTCCCGTCAATCACAAGTATTGTTTCAGAGACAGTTTGTGACTCTGCAACAGAGATGTACGGTCCAGCAATTGATACGGCAAGTAGAATGACAACAAGAATTTGCAACAGCAATAACAGATTTTGCTTGATTCGGTCAAACAGCGGTCGTGAGGCGTCCTGTTGCGTGTCTTCAAATAACAGCTCAACCGTTGGTAACTCAACACGACGTGGATCAGGTTGAATAAAATAAAGAATGAGAATCGGTATGAGTGCTGCGAGCGCCATAATCCCGATGGGCGCGAGAAACACGTCCGAAAGTACCATATCCCGATTCACGGAATCCGGCGGTATGCCTCTTTCGTCACTGATTTGCGAGCATCAGCCTAATTGTCTCTTCGCTCTAATATGACCAATCAATGATGCTCAGCACACGCATTCAGATATTGAGAGCATCACACACACCAGTGAGTGTCTCAACGGTAAGATGAGGACCAGGACCGAACGGCTCAGACGGGGTCTCTTTCCGATTAACCCAGACTGCCTGTGTGCCAGCATGCACAGCGCCGACAATATCAAACCATCCTGCAGTGATATGAGCAATTGCATCAATCGGTGTTCCAGTCCGTGCTGCACCATGTCGATACAATTCCGCAGCAGGCTTGAATGCCGACACCTCTGCGGCGCTGATTACCCCAGCGATAATATCCCCAATCCCGGTGTGTTCGACCATTGTAGATAACATCTCAGGATTTCCGTTCGATAGAACATAACAGTCGTACCCGGCTGCATCAAGTCGCTCAATGCTATCACGCACGTCATCAAAAACATCGAGTTCATGATATACAGCAAGGATCTCATCGCGCTCGCTCGATGATAACGCAACGTCGTGTGCATCAAGTGCGTACTGAAGTGCGTCTCGATTCATCTCATAAAATGGTTGATATGTGTCAATCTGGTTTGCAATAAAGGTGTATGCAAGTGAGCGTGATCGCCATAGTCGTGAGATCGGTCTTGGATTTTCAACACGTCTGTTAAGCGCTTGTTCAGCTGCCTCAACATCAACGAGTGTACTATACGAATCGAATGTAACCGTTTGAACCCGGTCAGGGTCAAAATCTGCTGGCATCATTTATGTACTAACAAGCATACTGAAAGAGGTTGGCGGCAGTGTCGAATAATATAATAGTTTCAGTATTATCAAATGATCATGAAGATGTTTGATTAACACAATCTCGACACATACAGCAGATCTGAAACGACCGTAATCGGCGACGTGAATTCTGGACACTGACGGTGGTAGACACATACTTCATCAGTTTCTGCAGTGTCGTGGTCTCGGTGGGGATTATCTTGATTTATTTTCACGGAAGCAACGAGTGAACCAGGTGAAGTACCCCGAGTACGGTAGCGCGGAACTCGCGCTGCTTTCCATTTAGCCTACCTCAGGCAAGCCGAGTCTGTCGCCATGACTCGAGGTCAGGTGTTTGATTGAATGTATAGATGTGGACACCGCGGATATTATAATACTCATCTTCCACGTATGGGGAGAGCCCATTAATAAGATCATCAGGCTCATAGACACCCCGTGATCCAATAAGCTGCCGAACAAACTCAAAAACGCCTGTTGTTTTTCGAAGAAATCTGATTGAATCGCCAACGCCGACCTTCTGTGAAATTTGAAGGAGCTTCTGATAGTTCATCACACCAGGAATGCCAATCTCAATTGGAAGGTCTACACCGCGTTCACGTGTGGATTCAACCCATTCGAGGATTGTCTCCGGATCATAACACAACTGTGTCACAATGTACGTTGCATGTGGTGCCTTCTGATCCATCGCCATTGCGAGTTCTTCATCTTCAATGAAATCATGTCCTTCAGGATAACCTGTGATCCCGATATCCTCGAACGAATATGGAAGCTCGTCAAGCACCTCTAGCAGGTCGTATGCAGACGTAAATTCACCAGCGGGCTCCTCCCTATCGCCACCTGGTATAAAAACATCGTTAACACCGGCATCGCTGAGTCGTTCTGCGATTGACGCGAGTTGTGCTTCATCTTCGACGTATCGTGCAGCAATATGTGGGACAACTTCGTATCCCTGAGCCGCTGCTTCTTCTGCGCGCTCAACGGTTTGTTCAATGCCTAGCTGTGGCGATGTTGTGATTGCAATGCTTGATCCGGCTGGCAGTGACTCCAACTCGTCATTGAAACTGTCGAACGGCATCAACTCAAACCGTGCTCCCCTCAGGAGATTGCTTACACCATCTTGATCAACGGCGCTTTGCGCTCCAAGTGCCATGTTTAATATAAATTGTATACACCCATATTTTGCTCTATGGGTGAGTTTACCAACCCATTTATAAATCCAAAATTTTGTGGGTCTAGCGTTTCCCCCCAAGCCCAATTACCGATGCTGATGCTCGGCGACCGACTTTGCGTAAGACTACAGATATAAATATACACCATTGAATAAAAATATCCTATTTGTCAGCATCAACGCCAGCCGCACTGACTCCCGAAGAGCTTCCAGATCTTGTATGTGCTGATGTCTTTGACTGTGTTTGTGCACACTGTTGAATTCGCGTCGCAATTGCCTCGTAGCTCACACCACGGTCAGGGTCAGGTCCCCCTGATAACCGTCTGAGAACCAGATCAAGAATATCCAATTGATCAAGCAGATCCCGCGTCTGTCTGTATTCAATCCCAAGTCGCCGTTGCACCTCATATACTGTTCGCGAACCAACAACTGCATCGATAACATCAGCAATCTCGAGATTGCTTGGTAGTCCTGCACCATCTGTCACAAGCTGTTCATCTGCGATCGACAGTGTTTCGATTCTATCATCCTTCCCCGTTACATCTGGTCGTGGCGTGTGCGTTTGCTCATTAGGATTCGTATTAGCAACTTCCTGATCAGTTGATCCGGTGCTCACATTAGCCAACGCATCTGTATGTGTATCACTATCTGTGTGCTCACTGCCAATGCGCCCAATATCATCTGATGTCGGTTCACTTTCTACAACCTCCTTCCCCTGGGAATCTGTCTTCTTGCTTTGATCGGTATTATCCGTATTATTATATTTTGTCGGAGAATGAACGCCTGCCTCAATCATATATCGCCGAACGGTCTCGCCTGCAACATCAAGTTCAATTCGATCACTCATTTCAGAAAACGTATTACACCGTTCATACAACCGCTGAAGGTACGTTTCATCTTCATATGGCGGAACAGAGTCATCGCGGACCTGTGATAATTCATCTTCGACTGTGACATCAGCAGCGTCGGTCTGACAGGCATCAGTATCTGCAATTACCGCTGAATCATCAGTTGAATTCGCCCCGTCATTTGCGCTTATTACTGATCCACCAAATACACCCTCAGCTGATGATGGTGATTGTGATGATCCCGATGACCGCCAACTCCTCTCTCCCATCTGTGTGTTATCGCCATTAGATCCAGATTCAGATTCAGATTCAGATTCAGATTCAGATTCAGATTCACCTTTAGATTCATCGTTGCGCACACCTAGCGCAGACGCAATCGTATCTGCTACATCAGATGAAGACTCAGCATTCGCAGTATCCTCACCAATAGTCACCTCGATGCGTATAACAGCATCTCCATCTAATATCTCTGCGTCGGTTGGTCGCATCTTAACCGGAGTATCAATCTTTGGCGGTTGTATTGACGGGATCGTGTATGATACGCATATATGCTCATCTGTCATCTCAGCTGCAATTGGAGTGGAATCGATCCCATATTCAGATTCAGAACCGGTATCTATGTGTTCATCAGTAGCGTCTGTCGATTCCAATTGTGGTAACAGCGGCATAGATATTGTTGCAGTCAACAGCTCAGCATCTGCTTCGGATTTTGTTGTTGATGTTGTTGCCTCAACCTGCCGGACAACATTACCGTCAGACTCGAACTGTTCGATCACACGTGAGAGAGCGTCGAACGATGACTGCAACTTTGTCGACATGTATGAACTATATCATAGTATGTGAGCCCCTAACAGTGTGTGATAAAATATGAGGGTATTCAAGTATCTGTATGCCTTTAATCGCCGATAGGTGTTGCAATACTCGCAACACGTTCACCGGCAAAGACTGTTCCACCATGCGATAATGAGTAAATCACGCCTGATCCAGGTGCGACGATTGTTGCATGCTCCTCGAATGTCGTTGGATCATAAACGACACCCAGTGTCTCCCCATCGGTGACTTTCGACCCGACGGTACAGTTTGCTGCTGGCTCGAATAAGCCAGACGCTGGTGTGATTGAGACTGGAATATCATCTTTGAGCTGATGCTGTGTTGGTGGTTCCGGAAGTTGATCGGTTAACATGCCTGACTCAGTAAGCATCCCGCGCTGTCTCAATACCCGACAGACGCCAATGGCTCCACGCTCAGCAACAGAGCGATCAACGGTGCGGCTATTGCCGAGTTCAACGGTAATCGTTGGAATCTGAGCTCGTGTCATCGCAATTCGAAACGTCTCTGCAGGCTGTGTATATCGATTATCCTCTCCATCTTGTGTTTTGCGTACACTCCCATCAGCGTTCGAGGTCTCATCCCTATTTCCAGTATATGAGACTTCGCTAGGAGACTGACTGCTTACTGGTCCATCGCCGATAAGCCGATAGTTTGTCCCAAAAGCGGTTGCCAACGCGGTTGCTTTATGATCGTCTTCAACAACGCGAACATGCTCAAGCATCGAAGGAGTTCCTGTATGTAAATCGATTGCTGCATCAGCACTGGCTGCTAGTGACCACAACTCAGCCACAATTTGTTGTTGAAAACTTCCATCGTCGGCTCCCGGCCATACTCGATTTACATTTGGATACTGGGCATCATATTCATCTGGTGTTGCATATGATCGTGCATCAAATGCCAATGGGTTCATAACTGGAACAACAATTACGGTTCCTGCCAATTTGGTGTCGCATAATCGATTATGAAGCCGGCGAAGTGCTGCAGGACCATTGAGTTCAATTCCATGCTGTGCGGCTTGCACATACACCGTCGGTCCGTCGCCACCGCGATAGCGATGAACTGTCACCGAGATATCCCTCGCTGGCGTCTGACCAAGTTGACGTGTCGTAGTTTTGTGTTGTGTCGGTTCCACTCCCATACCAACCTCAATACCGGTGGCGACAAAAACTTCCGGACAACAATCACTCTGTAGTAATGACATTAATGTGAAATGAATATCACCGACTCAGGATGTCATCATAGCCATCTTATAATCACAATTTCCCAGAATAATTAACTCCTGACCCCGCAGCGGTAGCATGCACATTGAGGATGAGACATGGACTGATCTTGAGACGACTGACACAAATCTTGGATTACTTCCGATTGGAAGCACCGAACAACACGGTCCACATGCTCCTCTCGGTACTGATACATTTGATGCTGAAGTAATCGCGCAGAATGCTGCTGAGGAGTATTCGGACTCAGTCATCGTTGCCCCATCAGTACCCGTCGGCATCGCTGAAGAACATCGCGAATTTACTGGGACACTTTGGACGGATGAGATGACCTTCCGGCAGTATGTTCGAGATATTGTACGGAGTCTTGCCAGTCATGGGTGGGATCATGTGGTGATTGTCAATGGACACGGCGGTAATATACCTGCACTTGAGGCTGTTACCGCACAAATCATCCGTCATGATAATGCATATGCAGTCCCATTTACCTGGTTTGAGGCTATTGGCGAGCATACTTCATCAATGGGGCACGCAGGACCAATTGAAACGTCGCTGTTAGAGCGAACTCGTCCAGAATCCGTCCATACTGATCGTCTCACAGACGCAGCAGCGGGAGCGAGTGATAGATGGGGTGATTGGCAGGGAAGTGTTAATCTCGCTGTTGACTCGACCGAATTCACTGAGAACGGCGTTGTTGGTGATCCTCGTGAGGCAAGTGCCGAGTTAGGGGCAGAACTGCTCACCGCGGCAACTGATGAGTTATGTTCGCTCCTTGATGCTGTCCGCAGTCATGATGCTGCTCCGCGTGAGTGATCAAAGATTCACCGAATACAGATTATTGGAGAAATGAAGTGCATGATTGATACTATATTTGGACTGAGCAGTTTATATAATCCAAATTAAGTATCATCTTCTCGTCTACTCATACGACACTGTGTGTGCTATCCAAGATATGGCGCTTCTTGATATCCTGAATCAATTATGATATAAATTTGTCATGTTGTGTAAGAGCGCTGTATTGGCAACATCTATTTGTGCACTGCAGTGTGACAGTTCGATATATGGATCCGAGCGATAGTATTCCTGAATCAGCTGGTACAGTTATTGTTGGTGCCGGTATTGTTGGCTGCAATATTGCATACCAACTCACGAAACTTGGACGCGATGATGTTGTTGTCGTGGATCAAGGTCCAATGCCCACAACTGGTGGGTCCTCCACGCACGCGCCAGGTATTATGTTCCAGACTGCCGAGGCAAAAGAACTCTCACAATTTGCTAATTACAGTCGAAAAGTCTACTCAGATCTTGAGGGTGCTGACGGGCAACAGGCGTACAATGAAACAGGTGGCATTGAAGTTGCACGCAGTGAAGAGCGAATGGCATTTCTCCAGCGGCGTGTCGAACATGCCAAGGCATGGGGAATCCCGGATCCACAGCTCCTCTCACCTGAAGAGGTAACAGACCATCTCCCGCTTGTCGATCAAGATCAGATTCTTGGCGGCTATTACTCACCAACAGACGGTCAGGTGTCTGGTGTTATTGCATGCGATGCGCTCGCTCGCGAGGCAATCGACCGTGGTGCAGAATTTGTCCCACACACACGAACGGAGGATGTTGAGGTGACAAACGACTCAATTACAGCCGTTGAAACAGAGAATGGTCGAATTGAGTGTAACGAGGTTGTTGTCGCCACTAACATTTGGGCTCGTCAACTTGGTGAGAAACTTGGTGTTCATATACCAGTCACACCAGTCGAACATCAGTATACGATGACAGAATCGCTTGCTGAACTCTCTGAGAATGATACTGACATCACCGACCATCCGCTCTTCGACAACTACGAGAATGTTTCTGGTGAGAAAGCAAAGCGACTGCTGGTCGGTCCTGACCGGGCAATCCTCCGTGATCAAGACAACGCGATGTATTATCGAACCCATGGTGACTCATATGGCATTGGGTCGTACAATCACGACCCAATTGTCCCTGACCCACAAGAGCTGGGCACAAACGATCCTGACGGTGAACAAGGGTCAGTTCATGAGTTCACCGAAGAACATATGAACACCGCTACACACCCAGACCGACCACATAAACCCCCCCGACAAGCAAGTGATGAGTTACTGCCAGCGACGGACGGCGCAGAATTAGAATTTAAATACAATGGCATGTTCGCAGAGTCACCAAATGGGCTTCCTGTGATGGGTCCTGTCGAGCAGTATGACGGTCTCTGGACCGCTGCTGCAATCTGGGTCACCCACGCTGGTGGTGCTGGAAAGGCACTTGCAGAGTGGATGGAAAACGGTGTTCCTCGACTTGATGATGGTCCAATGGATGTCTCTCACTGCGATGTTAATCGATTTGATGAACATGAAGGCAGTTGGGACTTTGCCCGCGATATCGGTGCTGAGGAATACCGAATCGTCTACAATGTAATGCATCCAAAATGGGTGTGGACTGACATGCAGCGCGATATCCGTCGAACGCCAATGTACCACTCACATAAGGAACTTGATGCTGAACTGTGGGCTGAGGCTGGATGGGAAGAGCCACAATGGTTTGAATCCAACGCTGACCTCGTTGACCGTTATACCGATGAGATACCAGAGCGAAACGGCTGGGAAGGAAAGTACTGGTCACCAATTGAGGGTGCAGAGGCTCTAAATGTCCGTGAAAACGTCGGACTGCATGATATGACTGCGTTCAACAAAATGGAGGTTGCAGGATCCGGTGCCGGCACGTTCATTCAGCAGCTCTGTACGAACGATATGGATCTTGACATCGGCGAGGTGAAATACACGCTCATGTGCAACGAGGGCGGTGGCGTGCGCGCTGACATTACTGTTACTCGAACTGATACAAACCGCTATTTAGTCCTTACAACGGGGCGTGAAGTCGGGAATAATCATGTCTCATGGGTACGTAAACATGCCCCAGAGGGTGTCATCGTCAACGATGCAACCTCAAGCCTTGCAGCAATGGTCTGCACTGGACCAAACGCACGAAAGGTCCTCTCAGAAGTTACAGATATCGACCTTTCAGATGATGCATTCCCATTCTTCACTAGTCAACAGTTCTATGTAAAGAATGTTCCAGTGACCGCATTACGGGTCTCATATGCTGGCGAACTTGGTTGGGAACTGTATACACCTTCAGAGTATGGTGAACGACTTTGGGAGATCTTACTTGAGGCAGGTAAATCGTATGGACTTCGCCCATATGGCAATGGAGCTCTTGACGCACTCCGTATTGAGAAAGGCTTCCGATTGTGGGGTGAAGACCTCCATACTGAGCACACGCCATATCAGTCAAATCTTGGATGGGCTGTTGATCTTGACACAGAATTCATCGGCAAGGATGCAATTAAATCACGACAACAACAGCCAGCTACCGCAGCCGATGGTGGAACGCGTGCAAAGCAAGTTGCCTGTCTAACGCTTGATGACCCGAATGCTTCGATTCTTGATAATCGACCGGTGTTCGATGTCAATGATGATGAGACGCTTGGATATATTCACAGCGCTGAATACGGATACACTGTCGGTGCCTGCGTTGCTTACAGCTACCTCCCACCAGAATATGCTGAGCCAGGGACCGATGTTGAGATCCTATTTGAGGGCGACCGATACGCTGCCACAGTTCGCGAAGAACCACTTATCTAACCAACGCTCTCGATTCTCTGGTACCTGACCGATTCATTATTTATCAAATTAATAAACTATTCATATGACAGTGATACGCATTACTATCTCATATGATAATCATATTCCTCATGATTGACTCGTCGTCTTGAGAAACTGTCACCCCGAGTTTTTGAAATCGTTGTTTTATCGATGATTTTCCGTGTCACCGTTGTCTTTATACTTCTGACAGAATCATCGACAGATGAAATAAATGAGCACATCAGATTCAAATCTTCCCAGCCGATCACGGACTGTTATCATCGGGGCTGGCGCTGTTGGATGCAGCGTTGCGTATCATCTGAGTGAACTTGGTGCTGAGGATGTTACCGTTGTTGATCAGGGACCATTACCGGTCACCGGTGGATCCTCGGTGCATGCACCAGGAATTATGTTTCAGACATCCCCGTCAAAACTTCAGACGAAAACAGCATACTACACAAGCCGACTCCTTTCAGATGCTGGTGTCTATGACGAAGTTGGCGGGATTGAACTTGCTCGGAGCGAGGATCGAATGGATTTCCTCCAGCGCCGCGCTGAATGGGCAACATCATATGGGCTTCCAGAACCGCAATTGCTCTCACCACAAGAAGTCACTGAATATCTCCCCTTAGTAAATGAAGATGAGATTCTTGGCGGCTATTACTCGCCGACCGATGGTCGAGTCGATGGAATCGCAGCACTACAGTGGTATATTGAGCAATCAGAGGCTGATTTCTATGGTAATACCGAAGTCACTGACCTTACTGTGACAGATGGACGGATTACGGCTGTCGAAACTAATAATGGTCGGATTCAGTGTGACCGCTGTGTGATTGCAACGAATAATTGGGGATATCAGACTGCACAATTAGCAGATGTTGATCTTCCGATTGCTCCAGTTGAGCATCAATATGTTGTTACCGAACCAATGGCTGAACTTGCGGCAACAGATTCAAACATCGGTGCAAACACTGAGGGACTTGAGGTTCCGGGCAATCGTGATATTCAAGAGCATATGAGTGAGGGTCCAAACCGTCCTGTTGGTCGAGATCAAGATAATTCACTTTATTTCCGAACCCACGGGGATGCCATCGGGCTAGGATCTTATAATCACGAGACACTCTCAGTTGATCCTAACTCGATGGGGACGAATACTGAGGATTCACAAGCATCAGTCCGTGGGTTTACTCGTGAACATTGGGAGAAGCCGACGCATCCTACCCGTGAGAAATCAGCAAAACAGGCATTCGACGAACTCCTTCCAGCGACAGCAGACGCAGAGTATGCCGCAACAGAGAATGGAATCTTTGTATTTACTCCTGATGGAATGCCTGCGATCGGACCGACAGCCGAGGTTGATGGGCTTTGGAGTGCACTTGCAATCTGGTGGACACACTCTGGTGGATATGGTCGTATCGTTGCCGAGTGGATGGAGAACGGCATTCCTCGACTAGATGATGGTCTTGTCGATACAAGTGGTGTTCATGTCCGTCGATTTGCTCCACACGCTGGGGAGCCCGAGTACTTCGTTGACAAAGGGGCAAAGCGATATCAACAAGTCTACAGTATCGTTGAACCGCGGTGGCAGCCAAGCGAACACCGTGGTCTCCGGACGAGTCCATTCTCACACAAACAAGCAGAGTTAGGCGCAGAATTCTATCAATCAGGTGGGTGGGAGACGCCACAGTGGTATGAGTCCAATGCCGACCTCGCTGATGAACACGCCGAAGCAATCCCAGAACAGGACGGTTGGGAAAGTATCAATCGTTCGCCAATCACGGGAGCAGAACATCTACACACGCGTAATGCGGTCTCGATGTTCGATATGACCTCCTTCAGTAGCATCATCGTCGAAGGTGTTGATGCTGAATCATATCTTCAGCGGATGTGCAGTAACGATGTTGCCATTGACCCAGGTGATGTCCGATACTCATTATTATTAAATGAAGGTGGAGGCATCCTCGCAGATATCACCGTTGTCGGTCTTGATGATGAACGATATATGGTAACGACCGGCGGCGGGAGTTCACCTGGTGTGCATGGAACATGGCTTCGAGAGCATGCACCTGAGACCGTTTCAGTTCATATTGAAGAGGGTGCGAAAAGCACGATTGGACTATGGGGTCCACAGTCTCGATTATTATTACAGCGGGTTACAGACGCAGATGTCTCGAATGACGGATTCCCATATTTCAGTGCAAAACAGATGTATGTCGGTGAGGTACCGGTTACAGCGTTGCGTGTGTCCTATGTTGGTGAACTCGGCTGGGAACTCTGGGCTCCTGTTGAGTATGCTGAACGACTCTGGGAGACACTCTGGGAAGCAGGACAAGATCTTGATGTCCGACCAATGGGTGCTGGAGCACTCGAATCGATGCGTCTCGAGAAAGGTTACGCTCTCTGGGGTACTGACATTGATACCGGCGCAACCCCAGATGCAGCAGGACTCTCATTTGCTGTCGATCTTGAAACTGACTTTGTTGGGAAAGAAGGTGTCCAAGCTCACCGTGCTGAAGGTATCGATAGTATCCTGACACCAATTACCCTTGATGATTCAACGGACATCCTCTCAAGCGGTCGTCCGATTCATGCTGATGGTAATGCCATCGGGTATGTGCAGGCTGCTGACTTTGGATACACCATCGGTGAATCAATCGTATATGCATATCTCCCGACAGCGTATGCTGACGCTGGCACGAGTGTTCAAATACAGTGTGAAGGCGAGAATTACAACGCAACAGTGCGTGATGAGCCATTGTTCGACCAAGAACGAGAGAAGATCATCCGATAGCAATTGAGATAAATCGATTCAGTCAAATCATGACATCAGCACCACCAGGCACAGACGGTAATCGTAGCAACAGCAACAACGCCGAAAAGACGCTCCCAATTACATACTCTGACATTGAGCAAGCGCGAGAGCGACTCAATGATGAAACTGTTGTCAAATCCACCCCCGTCGAGATAAGCACCTCATTAGGTGATCTTGTTGACGCAGAGGTGTATCTTAAGATGGAACATCTCCAATGGACAGGCTCATTCAAAACCCGTGGTGCATATAATAAAATTAGCCAGGCTGTTAGAGCAGGTGCTAATAGATTTATCGCCGCAAGCGCCGGCAATCACGCACAGGGTGTTGCGCTCGCAGCAACGAAATGCGATGCAAATGCGACAATCTACATGCCCGAAAGCGCTCCGCAGGCAAAGGTTGATGCAACGCGGTCCTACGGTGCGACTGTTGAGCTTATTGGTACAGACTTTCAGGAGACGATGGCTCATGCGAAGGAGGCTGTTGAGGAAAGCGATGCAAAGTTTGTACACGCGTACGACGATCTCGATATTATTGCCGGTCAGGGAACACTTGGGATCGAAATGTATCATAATAAACCCGACGCAGACACAATAATTGTCCCGATTGGTGGTGGTGGACTCATTAGTGGTGTTTCAACAGCGATCAAGCACCTTTCACCATCGACACGGATTATTGGGGTACAAGCAACCGGTGCGGAAACAGTACATGAAAGTCTTGATAAAGGAATCCCGGTCACGCTTGATGAAGTTAATACAATCGCCGACGGTATTGCTACTGGTGGAATTTCAGCACGGACACTCCAATTGATTGAAGCAAATGTTGATGAGGTTGTGACTGTATCCGATACTGAGATTGCCCGAGCAATCCTCCTGTTGATGAAGCGCGCAAAGCAAGTTGTTGAAGGTGCGGGTGCGGCCTCCGTTGCGGCACTGCTGAGTAGTGATGTTGATGTGCGCGGTGAAACTGTAATGCCGCTTTTGTGTGGTGGGAACCTCGACATGACAGGTCTTCAAACAGTCTTGGTTCATGCGTTGACACAGCGCAGTCAACGAATCCGTCTTCGGGTACGGATTGATGATCGCCCTGGTAAGATGGCTGATATCTCGGGTATTATTGCTGATCAGCGAGCGAATATTCATAATGTCCGTCATGACCGATCTGTTGCTAACCTTGCTGTCGGTGAAGCATATCTTGTTTTTACTGTCGAAGCAAGTGGTGCTGAACATACAGCCACAATCGTTGATGCGATTGAATCCGCTGGATATCCGGTGCAGGATGTGACACGCAGTGCTTGAGTAAGGATATAATTATATAAACTACTCAAAATACTCTCTTATCATAGGGAAAAGACCCGATAATAAGGAACATATCAGTGCCTGTGACTTCCCGGCAGATATAATCCTATATCTCTGAATTTGATACAGAACGTACACTTCGAAAACTGACTTGCCCAGCATATGAACTACCACAAATAATAAACATCATATTGATTCTCACTGTATCTGTAATTTACAAATGCAGCGAGAATGCCGCTGGGCGTGAAGTACCACGGGCGCGGTGGCCCGTGGCTTCGCCGTGGTCTCTGGCGGGAAGCCAGCGAAACGACCGGTGGCGAATTTTAATTCCGCCCGCGCTCGTC
>P_A23_Liq_3_FmtDRAFT_1000008_pt1 | contig 38228 bp, 35 predicted proteins | sample PonA233FremontCA_FD_10237 | JGI IMG/M metagenome (IMG submission 10237)
TCTTCCAGCGTTGCACCCTTATCCAGCCGTTTGACGAAGGTGAGCCGCTTGCTCACCTTCTCGCTGTCAGTCTGTGTGAGCAAGCGGTCGAGATCGTCCTCGCTGAGATGTCGGACGATCTCTTTCTCTCGTCCAGTCATCACCCTACCCACGCAGAGTACACCTAAATCTTCTGTGAAGCAGTATTAAGGCCGTGGTATTGCGCCTGCTCAGCATATAAACAACAGCGAAAGTAACTCCGAGTCCTCGTCAGAGGATAGGAATACCGACTGGTTGGCACAGTCTTCAGTCTACCTGTATGACCCCTCCTGCGGATTCCAACCGCAGGCAGAGGTGGTGGAGTGTAGAGCTTACTATCCCCACGCTTGAGATTCCTCCGCGCTCACGCAGAGGAGGATGTCGATTATGACACTGTGATTCACACCTTTTTAGTGGTCGTTTTGAGACGGATGTGGTCAGTGACATCTGCTGATTGTAAGCTATCAAGATGTCAGAATCAGAGTCGGACTCAGTTGAGAGAGTCTATTATTTGAGTAATTCCAACACGGAATCAAGTTCACCAAGCGACGGAATAATATGATCTGGATTGATTTGAGAGTTTTCAACATCTGCAACATCAGTGACCCCAGTCTCAACAAGTACTGTTTGCATTCCAGCCCCATTACCGAGGGCAATATCAGTATCAAGTCGGTCACCAACAACAAGGATATCATCTGAGGGAAGTCCTAGTCGATCAATCGCCATTTTACGGGTAATCTGACTTGGCTTCCCGAGGACAGCAACTGGCTCGCGACCAGTAACATTCGAAATTGCATCAATGACAGCCCCAGACCCAGGCACATCCCCCTCCGCAGCGGGGATAACAACGTCTGGGTCGGTTCCAAGAAATGTCACAGATTCATCCGCAAGGATATCGAGACACAGACAGAGTGTATTATAGTCAAATGAGCGATCAATTGACGCAATAAGAACGTCAGGTGGATTTTTTGTTCTGCTATCATATGTCTGAATATCTGTGACTGATAATCCATCAGCAGCAAGTAATTCAAGAAGACCCGTTTCTCCAACGACAGCGATAGTATCGTTGCTATGATACTCGATGAGATATTGTTTTGTCACTGTACCAGCGGTCAACACCTCTGTTGCATCGACAGAAATCCCAGCGCTCTCAAGTCGGGTTTCATACGCTGTTGGTGGCTTTGTTGGGTTGTTTGAGACAAACAATCGCTGAAGTCCACGGTCAGCAACAGCTGTCACTCCACGTATTGCACCAGGCAGTGGTTCTGCACCTCGTACTACCGTCCCATCAACGTCGAAGATAATTCCACGCACTGTCATTGAGATGAGATAGTTTCGAGACACTGTTGAAGATAGCGACTGCTGCATCGTCTCAAAGATAATCTGATACGATCCTCTTCTGTCCAGAGATAAAGGATTCAATCGCATCACGCCGGTGAATTAGGATATAGGGTTTGTACCACATACGATATCATTCTTGTTAAGCGTAGAATCTCAAAGAGAAGGAGTAAACGACCACAGGTCGGGTGAGGTGACCCGTGGAACTCTCGCTGTTTCCTTTAGAAGTATACTCCAAGTTTCGCCAACAAATGTTCTCCCCCCACTTAGTTCAACGTCGGACGCATCGCAACGGTCTTTAAAAACGGATAGATTACATTCAATATATTATCCTTCGCTACTCTATCATAGACTCAAGATGTCTTGATCATATTGTGCTTTGAGAATTTCACGAGCGGGATAATTTGACCTTCTTTNCTTTCGAGGATATCGGATATTAGTAAATCGGNNGAACACCCACCTGTGTAGGTCAAGATACTGTGTATAGCTGAATATAGAATAACTGTTATGACTCAGGAGCGTATATTTTTTATTACAGTGATAGATACGTTGGAGTCGATTTATAATGGAATGCGACGAGCGGGTGAGGCAATTGTCGCCCCATTACGGAGCGGAAATGGTCCGAATAAGTTTCGATTATCAGCTGTCGATACCGCAACGACAACTCACGATGGTGATGATGGATGGGCAAAGCGTCCACCTGCAACTGTAGCTTGTCCACGATGTGAGAATGATATTCTCCAGCACAACGCATACGATGATATTGACTGTCCGCGGTGTGTTGCGTCATTCGATGCAGATGAGTTTTCTGAGCTAGAATTAAGAGGTCTTACCTGTCCAGTCTGTCGCGATGACATGGTGCATGGTCAGCGTCATCCAGAGGCATTTGACATTGTTGAATGGGCAACTTGTAATTCCTGTCGATATCACTGGGAGTTTAAACATTCATACGACTGATCTACTACTGAAACTAAATGTACTGTGGTAAGCACTCTCAATACGCTGTATGTATGAGATGTATAGTACACAAATATGTATCTAACAGTATTTGAATGACGTAAGACTGTGTTCTTTAGGACCACTGAGCGAATTTTCAATCAAATCTTCACAGTGACGCTTCACTAATATCTGACTCGGGTATCCTGAGATCAAATGGGAACCCCTGACTTCTGTTATGATCCCGAGTATATCGTTCACATTACCTAATATCAGGGAAGAAAGCGAATATTCGATGGTACACAGAGCAAATATTCATATGGGAACTCGTAACCGACCCCCACACTACTTCGCTCACCCTGACGGGTTCGCTTGTTGAGGGAGGGGCTTTGATATAGGACTCGCCGTCAACTGTCGCCAGGGAGGAAGGTTGATCCTCAACTGTACCGACCGATCTTTTGGGTCTTCGCCCCCACCGTTCAGGCGACGGGCTACTGCGGCCCGTAATACCGCCGACTTGTGCGACGATATCACTGATTGGGACAACAGACCCCTGGAAAAAATGAATCGGTGGAGAGTCCTGTCGGCTTCCTCCCCACCTTTCCGTTCCGATTGTGCGTCAGGACTCAACGATTGGGGCTCCGGGTTGAAACTGCTGACTTTAGATTTAATTCGAGACAGACTACCAGTTGTATTCCTCGTGAACTTGACGACCCTCATCATTTAATAACGGTCCAGTGATTTCAGTGATTCCATCAAGAATGTTTGCGGAGCGAACAGAGGGTTCATTGCCAGTAAACTCTGCAATCTCATCACTCCCAACGCTGTAGACGGTGGAGTCAAACCCAGCCGTCACCATACCACCGGCACACATCGGACAGGGTTCGGTAGTTGTATACATAACCATTTCAGCGCGCTCATCGGAGTCATATGCCTGGCAAGCACGGTATGCAAGGTGGAGTTCAGGATGACGTCGGATATCAGATTCTGTTATTTCATGGTTTGATTCACGCATCACAACCGTATCATCTCGAACGAGAACGGACCCAAACGGCTCATCACCACGTGCAGCAGACTCACGTGCGAGTTTCAATGCCTCTTGCATATGCATTTCATGATCAAATGTATCGAATTTTGAATCGATCATAATTGATTGCTGATTACTATTTGAGATTACTTATGATCATTGAGTGATCTGCTCTATTCAGATTCAAAATTGTCAAATAAACATGTAATACTCATGTGTTATTAATAATTGTACGTAGTGACTGTCTCACCGTCATGATTGGTTATAATCACGGTATCGCCATCATTGTCCCAAACTGGCTCACGCTTGCCCCAGTATAGTTCGGTGTCTGAGTTTGACCCATTTCCAGTATAGAGCGTCATGCTCTCTCCTGGATTAATTATTACTCCTGGCGGGAATGAGTACATATTACCTGCCTTATCACTGATTGTCCAACCGTTCAATTGGATCCGACTAGTCCCAGTGTTTTTGAATAAAACATACTCATCATCGAGATTGTCATATTCATTACCACTTGCATCTTCATGCACAGTCAAAATATCAATAGGATGTGATACTGTGCTTGTCTGTTCAGGTGATGAGACATTGTCGCCCCAAACACCGGTCGCAGTATCGCGTGCCTGTTGTGCGGTTTTTTTATATTCCTTCGTACGCGAAAATTCACTCTCGTAGTGTCGGGCATATCCATTTTCAAGAAGTCGCATATTGAATGAAGTCGTTGCTGATGGTGAGTAATATACATACGCGAGGAGTCGATCATAATATCCTCGGCGGTCTGAAACTGGGTCAAATATAATAATAATCTCCTCATTCGCGAGGCGGTCGGTCGTATACGCTGATGCCTGAGTGCCCCAGCTAGCTAACCAATCTCGACCATCCGCTGATGTTGGGACGCTTTGCCACTCATCAGGGGTTGTCTGGGTTACTGCTGTCTCTGGTGTGTCGACACCAAGAAGTCGAACTGTCTCTACTGTGCCGTTTTCATATTGTATATTGATTGTATCGCCATCAATAACCTCGACAACAGTAACACGTGTGCCAGACGCAGCACTGAGATTAAACTCAGGCGTGGATGCCGTCTCTGTGAATGATCCATTCACTGAAGACGCTGGTGACTCTGTTGGTGCTATGCTATCATTGACTTCAGCGCAACCGCTAAACACAACTAAGAGAGCAATACCGAGCATGACAATACGACGCTGAGAAACATTCATGATATATGTAATTGAGTATCGGTATCTTTCTGCCCTGAAGGGCAGGTTTTAGGATCAAATCGTTCCTAAAATTAAGACAAATAGTTTTCACCAATATTTTTGCTGAAGATTGGGGTCTCTCCCATGATTATCAGCTGTGATAATGCATATCTATAGCTTATCACGCCATCGAAGTGAGTTTTTATTCAGTTTTTTGACAGTTGGCTTTCCTTCTTCAATCATGATATCTGCGATATCAATTGCTTTGTGAAGTTTTTTCTCAGAGAGATTTTCATAAGCAGGGCGTCCGTCAACATGGTCGTACCATTCGTCTTCAAATGTATTATCAAGCACAACACGACCGAAGCAATGATTCAGATGGATTGGCCACCCATCGCTATCCTGTGCCATATTTGGGAGCGTCTCATTTACTTTTTTATCGTACTCTTCACGAAGTTCGGAGAGATTAGTTCCAGTCAGTGTCTCCTGACTCATATATCGAATAAAGTAACCACAGTCTCAAACGATTTGTGAATTTGCTGCCGTGTTTCAACAGTTCGCCTTCTGCTGGTCTATGTTATCATACACATTTTCGTATCTCACGGTAATATTGATAATGATTTGATTAAAACTCGATATGGGTTTTTTATTCTTACAACTATTATGATATATTGATGGTAACATTTGAGTTCGGATGGATTGGGTTACTCTTAGTGATGACAAGTGGTGGGTTTGGAGCAATTGGAATATTACCATTCTTTGGGATTGGACCAGACGCAGATGATCGAAGTAATCAGATAAAAGCGTTTGTCGTNTTCTTTATTATCCTTTCATCGATTGCAGCAACCGCAGCCGCAGTCGTATAACCTATTATACGTGTGTGGACTAACATATTGTGGCTGGCTCTCTGACGACTCGGTATCGGTGTTCGAGTCAATAGATAACTTGGAGCATCAATATCGGTGATTGCATTTAATTTGAACGGGTAGATCACAGGTGAATCGCTCTTCCTCATCACCGAGTTTCTGGTGGATGTTCGTCTTACCATGTTCCTGACAGCGAGTGGCGATAATGTGGTAGCATTGGCGTTCCTGTTTGAGTTGTCCGTAATCGAGGACGTGTGTGCCTTTCGTCTGCATTGTCTCGCGCGGTCGAGGGCGGTGAGCGCGACGTTGCGCTCGTTGATGTCTACGCCAACCACAGTATCAACGGTGTCGGGTTCGGGCACATCGAACTCGCGTGTGACCGTGACGTGTAGGGAGTACATGCTATCGCGGCACAGGAGTTCGGCCTGCCCCACATCCACCTTATCCGACGTGAGGGCGTCTCAAAGTTCGTCCATTGCGTCCGACTCACCTCGCAGATGACCCTTCACCCTCATGATTCCGGGGTAATGCGGAACTGGACGCGGTTCGTGTTGTCCTCAACAGTGAGGCGGTAGCTTTCCGTGTGCGCCATCATGAATGGGTACACACCGGATTTGTCCGCACTCGGTGGCGTCGGCTTGCTGCCCCCGGCATCAGGGTCGTCTTGTTCGCGCCACCACTCGAGGAGGGATTGGTGGGAGTCCCATGTTTGGAGGACTTTGCCAACGACCGCGCACTTATTACTCCGCAGGAAGTCATTGCGGTCAACCTGTTTTTGTATCTCGGTGCAGTTGTACCCTTGCTGTTTGAGGCGGATGGTTTGGTTGAATATCTCGCGTGAAGCGGGCATCGTGAAGCCACGATTGTTCACCAGACGCTACGTGAAGGCGCGTTTGAATGGTTTTCGTGGCTTCTTCACCCATATTCTGATAATCATTTCAGACTGCCATAAGTGTAGGTATGAGGGATAAAGAAGTACCGAAGTCATTCATATTCGGCTAGTTCCTGTAAGTATAGTATGATTTTGTCTGGTGTTCCAAGTATCGACACCCGGTTCTTGACGTAGTGGAAGGAGATGTGAATGTGAGGGAGTTGTTTGGTGAGACTGCCGACCACCCCGGGCACGAGACTCTGTCGTTGGAGATTGCAGACGAAGACGACCACGTACACCTGTTCGTGCAAACAGACTCAAAACACAGTCCAACAGATATTGCCCGGCAATTCAAACCGCACTCGGGTAAGCAGTTGCTGGAGCGGTATCGTGAGATTCGGGAGGTGTATTTCTGGGGTGGCGGATTCTGGACGGTTTGGTAGTGCGTGGGAACGACAGGTGCGGTGTCGGAGGAAGTGATTAGACGGTATATCGAAGAGATAGAACACGTGCCAGAGTGACGCGCTTCACCCCGCCCACGGTGGGGCGGGGAACTCGCGCTGTTTTTTCATTTAGAATATATCGGTAATCGCTTCAGATTGGTCGGCGGAACGTTGAGGCAACGCCCGCAAGTACCGCACTAACAGCAAGCACAAGAACACTGGCTGCATTGAGGAATGCAACAGCCCCAACTCGAACTTTCCCGAAGATCTCGAGTGGGACTGTCGTTATCCCAGAACCAGCAAGGAAGAACGTGATGAGAAACTCATTGAATGAGAGTGCAAACGCGAAAAGTGCACTTGCAATAATCGCCGGACGAAGAAGTGGTAGTGTGACTGTCCGGAATACGGTCCACTCAGTTGCCCCGAGGTCACGTGCTGCCGCTTGTAATTGTATATCTAATTCAGCGTATCGGGCAGCAATCAAGAATGTCGTGAATGGAAGTACCCAAAATAAGTGTCCAACAGCAACAGGCACAAGACCAAAACCAATTCCGATATGACCAGCAGTGACTCCGATTCCAAATGCAAGGACAACCGTCGGGACAAACAGCGGCAATGAAATAATGACACCAATAGCTTGCTGTATCGGTCGTGAGAGATCACTCCACGTCAAGCTATATGCTCCAGCAAGCCCAAGAATCGTCCCACCAATTGCGGAGAATACCCCAAGTCCGATGCTTGTCATGAGTGCGCGAAGAAACCGCTGATCTGTCAGAACATCAATATACCATTGTAATGAGAATTCTTCAATTGGAATTGTCGGTTGTCCGCTTGGTGAAACAGAGAGATAAGCAACGACAAGAACCGGTATATAGAGGAATAAAATCGTTAATATAACAACTACGCCTGGAAGTCTTCCTGCTCCATACTTGAGTAATCGGCGGAAATTATCGATACGATCAGGTTCAATCATTGACTCGGATGTGATCGGTGAATCAGATATCTTTGCATTGATTGTTTCATTCGCCTGGTTGTCTGTGTATTTGGTAACTAATTGATATTTCGTTGACAATCATTATTAGTTGCTGGTTACCACTGTCGTAATTCCGTTCGGATTTGTGGGATTGAAACGCCAAGTAAGATACCGGCGACTACAATTGTAAGGAAAATAAATGACAACGCTGCTGCAAAACCATACTCAAAGTATGTCTGAAATGCATCAACGATGAGTGTTGCAATCATTACATCGCCTGGTCCACCGAGAATTTCTGGTGTTGCATACGCGCCAGCAATTCGTGCATAGACAATTAATGCCCCGGCGAGAGCACCCGAATATGTTTGTGGGATAACCACGTCCCAGAGAACCCGTATGTTCGTAGCGCCAAGATCACGGGCAACCTCAATCAATCGATAATCGAATTGTTCCATCGAGACAAACAGTGTTAGTATGACATATGGAAGATAAATATACACAAATCCAAGAAACATTGAGACCTCGGTATACAGCATCTCAGTTGGAGTCGAGATAATTCCAACTCCGGTAAGAACCGTATTAAGTAATCCTCCTCGTGCGAGAATCCATACCCATGTATAATTCAACACAACATAATTTAACCAGAGCGGAAGGGTAACTGAAAGAAGCCCAAGAAGTCGGTATCGCCGGGGACAACGCTGTGTCAACCAATATGTTACTGGATATGCGATAGTGATGCAGGTTGCTGTGACAACAACTCCAATGCCGAGTGAGTATATGAGTGTCTGACGATAGAGTGGTTCCATTGCTGTGGCATAATTTGCTATCGTGAGGCTTGGTCCAATGCTCTCAATAAAGAGTAAAATGAGCGGCACGACACCAAGAATAATAGCCAATGCGGTCGGACCACTTGCGATAAGTTCACTGCGATTTCGATCATACCACTGAGAAGTTTGGTCACTGTGCCGAGTTGATACAGGAGAAGTTGTCTCTGATCCCGCAGAGTTATTATTCGTATCACTATCATCGTCGCCAATATCTGTTGTACTCACGACTATGAATTCAAGTCTGGTTCTTGATCCCCTGCGATGGGATTCGTATTTTTATTTCGGTCAAGAACGCCATTATCACCATCACCATCTGTAGATTCGCGATTATAATTATTCTCGACAACTAATACACCGCCATCGATCTGAAGTGTGACAGAGTCGCCGACTTGGAGTCCCGCATTGAGATTGAGCGGCGTTTCTTCATCCGTTCCGGCAGATGGTTCGCCTGCTGTTGTCCTAGATGCACTCGAGGTTACAGTCGCTTTTATTTCGGACGGTGGTTTGGGTATTTGTGCATTTGACTTTATAGAGTCGATTGTATTCGTTTGTGTGTCGTGTGGCTCGATATGTGCATCTGTTCGTATCGTCACTTCGATACTGTCGGCTAGTTCAACTGTCGCTTCCTCGTAAAATCCTTTATACGCACTTGTAATTACTGTCCCGTTGATTCCCTCGTCGGCAATGGTGAATGCGTCGGGTCGTAATGCAATGGTTACAGTCTCTCCAACATCTGGATTGATAGTGTTCATCGCTGGAGTAATCATTCCGATCGGTGTGTCAACAGTGACTGTTGATTCTGCCATATCACACTGAATGACTGTTCCGCGAAGAATTGTTGCATCCCCAAGGAATGTAGCAACGAATCGAGTTGCTGGGCGAGTGTACAACCGACGCGGCGAACCAACATCAACAATCGCCCCGTCCCGCATGACTGCTATGCGGTCAGCCATGCTGATTGCGCTTGTCTGGTTGTGTGTTACATACAGAAATGTCGTTTCTGACTCACGTTGGATCTGTCGAAATTCTGATTGAAGACTCTCTCGTAGTGACTTATCCAGCGATGCGAGTGGTTCATCTAATAACAATATAGCAGGGTCATTTACAAGCGCACGCGCAAGTGCAACTCGCTGTTGTTGTCCACCTGAAAGCGATGCTGGATCCCGGTCGCCAAATCCACCGAGATTGACCAACTCCAAAGCTTTCGTGACACGCGATTGCCGCTCTGGATTGTCAATTCCTTTTCGGGCAAGAGCATACCCAACGTTTTCCGCGACTGTGAAATGTGGGAATAACACCAGATCCTGAAATACCATATTTGTATCGCGTGTCCGAGCTGGTTGGTTCGTTATCACCGTATCATCAAGATGTACTGTTCCTGCATCAGGCGCTGTCAATCCAGCTAATAACCGAAGTGTGGTTGTTTTTCCGCATCCGGAGGGACCAATAAGTGCAAAAAATTCTCCTGATTCAACAGTGAGATCAATCTTATCAACTGCTCGTGTCGATCCAAATGACTTCATCAGTCCAGTCGCTTTAAATGCAGCCACACTTAGTTCGCCTCCGTCTTCGCCTGGCTCCACGTGTTAGCGTATTGTTTAATCAGTTCAGGCGGCTTTGGCTCTTCATAAATAAATCGATCAGGATTATCAAGTCCGTATGATTCCCGGGTGACATCTTGTTCAGAGAAGACCTGATCGTTCGGAACAGCAATATTGTTTGGCTCCATGAGCGAGCGATATCCCATCATCGTGTGCCACTCCTGAATGAATGTGTGTGCAAGTTCTGGATTCTCAGCTTCCGCGTGAATCGTATGCTGAATGAACCATGCTTTCGTGCCCTCGCTTGGATAAACGCGTTCGACTGGAAGCCCATCATCCTGCATCGTCTGAATAACATAATTCCATACCGGTTGGACGCCAACCTCCTCATTACGAAGCAAGCTCTCGGATTCACCGCCGTTATTCCATAATCCACCGGTTACTTCAAGACGCTCGATTAAATCTGATTGTAGAGCATCAAAATCAATCTCAGATGCAGAGCTTGGATTGAGCGGCGTGTCAAAAGCTGCATTTCGGTAGAGAACTTGTAGCCGTGCGTCGTCACGACCACCTGAAACCCCGTTAAGTGAATCTGACCAAAGATCAGCCAATGCAGTGATTTCAGTCTCTACGAGATCCACGTTCACCGCGAGTGGCGTCTGTCCGAAACTTCGTGGGGACCCATAAATATCACCGTCAGTTTCAAAATATGGCTTCTTCAAGAAGTCAAAGATATCATCATATGCAGGAATTTGATCGATATCAAGCGGTTGGATGTATCCCTCATCCATCGCTGGTTTTACTGCATAATTTCCGAGTGGGACCAAATCATAATCAGCTCTCCCAGCACGCAATGCGGCAAGTGTCTCTGCAGACCCCTGTGCGGCTTGCCGCTCAACTGTCACTCCATGTCGATCTTCAAATTCCTCAATGACCCCGTCGTTGTAGACATATCCCCAGTCAATCATAGTGAGCGTTTGTGATCCTGACCCGATCCCAGCACACCCTGCAAGGCTGGTTGTCGCAGCAGCACCAACACCTGCAAGAAATCCACGCCGTGATTTGTCTATCATTATCGAACATAAACTCCGCACATATATTCATTTTACGTTGGGTAATTATTTCGTTTATATATAGAATGAATTGACTCTCCTTTCACCTGAAGCACTGATATAACTCAGATGTGCATACCAGCACTGATATATACAGTTTATCTAGCGGAGGTATTGCTCCCGATCTGCTCTCTGAGACGCTGATGACAGTCTTGCACTTGCTTGTCTCACAGTGTCTGGTAGGATTCCTCACTCTACATAGAATATTCATCATCTCGATGACTTTCTCACAAGACACCAATTCAATTTTGCCTGAACGGAAGTCGTGTTCGCTTGCTATGATTTGCTCTTGATCGTTATATGAGAATTTAGATGCTTTACTGTGCTCTGGGCAGCATAGTAAAGGAACTCACTTCGAGAATTGAACCCCGTTCTTCCACATCGCATTGATGTTTTCGGGGAATGTTTTGTTGAGTCTAAGGTTGACATAGATCACCTTGTGACCCATCGTCACCACACCTTGTCGTATCCGCATCTTATCTGTCCCAGGTCACAAAACGCAAATCAATGTCAGCGATGGCTTCCATCACAAATCGTCACAAATTCTCCGCAGTTCCAGTGACTGCATATTCAATGAAATTAAGATCTCTAAAATACCTGAAAGCAGCGGATATAATTAGAGTGGACTCGCCGGGATTCGAACCCGGGGCCTCTTCCTTGCGAAGGAAGCGATCTACCACTGATCTACGAGCCCTTCAATAGACAACTAGATATCGGTTCATTTGTAGCTTCTGTTTTATATTACTCATCACTCAATCACATAAATAGCGATGCTGTATTGAGAAGCGACACTCGTTGATCATTCAACGATTATACGACTCTCGATTTCGTTTCTTGCTGAAATTAGTCGAGTATGAGCAAACGGTATCGATACGTGAGATACTGCTTACAATTGAGGAATAGACCAGTCACAATCATTGTCAGAGATCAGATACCAGAGGTCACAGGTCACAACTCATATTATATCCATAACAGAGTCATCAACCCTCAGATATGATCAACTATTAGTCTTCGAGGACAATCTCGATGCTGACATCATTTGGCACCTGAATTCGCATTAGTTGCCGTAGAGCGCGTTCGTCGGCATCTATATCGATAAGCCGTTTGTGGACACGCATCTCCCAGTGCTCCCACGTAGCCGTTCCTTCACCGTCGGGCGATTTTCGGGTTGGGATTTCAAGTGTCTTTGTTGGAAGCGGGATTGGTCCGCTAAGATTGACTCCTGTTGTGTCTGCGATATCACGAACGTCATCACAGATGTCGTCGAGGTCGTCTGGACTCGTGCCAGCGAGACGAACGCGTGCCTGCTGCATTTATCGCTCGTCGACCTCAAGGACCTTTCCAGCCGCGATGGTTTGTCCCATATCACGAACTGCGAAGGACCCGAGTTCAGGAATCTCATTAGACGGCTCGATACTAAGTGGCTTTTGTGGTCGAACCGTCACGACAGCAGCATCGCCTGATTTAATGAAGTCTGGGTCTTCTTCAGCAACCTCACCAGAGGCGGGGTCAAGCTTCTGATCGATTGATTCGATTGTGCAGGCAACCTGTGCGGTATGTGCATGGAAGACCGGTGTATATCCAGCAGTAATCACCGAAGGATGCTGCATCACAACAACTTGTGCTTTGAACGTTTCAGCAACGGTTGGTGCGTTTGATGATGGACCACAGACATCACCACGCCGAATGTCATCCTTACCAATACCACGAACATTAAATCCAACATTGTCACCAGGACCAGCCTGATCGACCTCCTCATGATGCATCTCAACGGTCTTGACCTCGCCGCCAACGTCTGAAGGCTGGAATGAGACATCATCACCAGGGCTGACAGTGCCAGTCTCAACACGACCGACAGGTACCGTTCCGATACCAGAGATGGTATAGACATCTTGGATTGGGAGTCGAAGTGGTGCATCGGTCGGTGGTTGTGGTTCTGGCAGATTATTGAGTGCTTCAAGCAGTGATGGACCATCGAACCACGATGTGTTATCTGAGGACTCAGCGACGTTGTCGCCTTCAAATGCGGAAATAGGGATATATTTCGCATCGTTAGCGTTGAATTGAACTTGCTTCAGGAGCTTGTCAACCTCAGTCTTAACATCCTCGTATGTCTCTTCGCTATAGTCAACAATATCCATCTTGTTGACGCCAATGATGAGTTCATTAATCCCAAGAGTTCGTGCAAGGAACACGTGCTCTCGTGTCTGCGGTGCAACGCCGTCATCCGCTGCGACGACGAGAACAGCGTTATCAGCCTGGGATGCGCCAGTAATCATGTTCTTCACGAAGTCGCGGTGCCCTGGGCAATCGACGATCGTGAAGTAATAATCCTCAGTGTCAAATTCTTGATGAGCGATGTCAATCGTGACACCACGCTCTCGCTCCTCAGCAAGATTATCCATCACGTAAGCAAACTCGAATCCACCCTTACCCTTTTCTTCAGCTTCCTCGCGATGTTGTTCAATAACATGCTCTGGTACAGATCCTGTCTCAAACAGGAGTCGCCCAACGAGCGTGCTCTTTCCATGGTCAACGTGACCAATAATAGCCAAATTTTGATGCGGTTTGTCACTCATAGGTGTATAGTGCGCACAAAGGCGCTCTGTAACGGTTAGATTAGCTTGAAAGACCTAAAACGATTTCGATACGTACACGGGTCAGCGCGCCGGCGTATCGCGGTTTTTTATGCCACTCCCTGCCACAGAGAACCGCAAGACAGTGTCTGCTCCATATAGATGAGTTTCCCGTGAGTGCACTGTCCAAACAGAGATCAAATATATATCTGTCGCCGCCAGTTTTGATGTGACGGAGAGATTCTGAGCCGATATCCGGTGGTCTGTCGTAATCTATCGATATCTGTCATGTATAAAACTCTATGTATAATACTGAGATCGAGAATGAGCTTATAACCGACTGACATCCGCAAGAATGGCTGATGCTGTCTCAGGACCACCCGCACCACGACCACTCAGATTTAATTGACCTGCGTTCGTTGTTTCCAATTGAACAATATTTCGCGTTCCGGTCACAGCTAACGCGGTATTCTGTGGAATAAGCCGTGGTCCGACATGAACGCCTGTTGGCGTTGCTTCACCAACAAGCCGGATTGTTCGACCTTCCTCAGCGGCTAGCTCAAGCGCGCTTCCAGGAATATTTGTAATTCCATCGACTGTTGCATCTGCGAGTGTATACTCACGATTATCTGTTGAAAGGACGTTTGCCAAGATAACACACTTCAATGCTGCATCTGTCCCCTCAACGTCGAAAGCCGGGTCAGCCTCTGCGACCCCAAGATCTTGTGCCTCTGCAAGAACGTGCTCATAATTGATCCCTTCAGTTGCCATGCGTGAGAGAATAAAGTTCGCTGTCCCATTGAGAACACCACGGACAGCAGTAACTTGTGCTGGGGAGATATCTTCAAGTGTTGAGAGGACCGGAATAGCACCGCCAACCGTTGCTTCAAACCGGAGTGAACCGTCGCTATCGTGAAGTACTTGCTGGACATCTGCGTATCGCTCTGCTACCGGTCCCTTATTTGCAAGCACTACGTCCCGGTCGCGTTCAAGCGCCGTCCGAAGGTGTGAGAACCCTGGTTGTGCGTCTCCAAGCGTTGTTGGAGTCGCCTCAATAAGGACGTCATATGTCGCATCAACTGCAACACTCGAATCTGACTCCCCAACTGTTCCTGTCTCATCCTTTCGTGTAAGAACAGCATCTGTATCGATTCCGTTTGGGTCGATAGCTGCAGAAGTCGAATCGGCAAATGCTGTGATTGTATGTCCATATTCTGAAGCGAGATCAACAACAGCACCACCAACAGCGCCGGCGCCAACAACAGCAAGTCGTTTGCCTGTCGTTCGGGACTGAGGATCAGCCATACTAGATTGCCTCCTCAGTGAGAGGTTCAATAATATGAAGCTGTTTGTCTGCAACAACATCACGCACCGCAGCGATTGCATCTGCTGTCCTTCCAGCGCGAGTTGCTAACCGCAAGCGCGCACTTGAGACATCATCGCGTCCTTCTGGTGCACTCAATGCAACATCTGCCACCGATACTGACCCACACTCCTCAATACGTTCAAGTGTATCCGATAGGTCTGTTTCAACGAGATCACCAATAAGCATCACAATAACCTCCTCCGCATAACGTTCTGCACCTGCTTGGATAACATTGACATCCTCAGCACGGAGCGCATCAACAATGATATCAAACCGATCGGGAGGACACTCAAGATCAACTTCGACTGGAATGCGCCCCCGGGGCGTGAGGTTGCCTCGCTCATGAAATATTGACAATAGATTGCCGCCATTCTCGGCGATTGGTTGAAGTGCAGCGAGCAGTTGCCCAGGTTCATCAGTGAGTTCAAGTCGCACCGTGTGTGGCTGTGGATTGTTTCCACCATCAGGCTCGATTTCGTTTTCGCTGGCTGGATCATCAAGTGGTGCTGGGATGGTATCACCATCTGATGTCATATCATTTTGATTATGCTCGTTTTCGCTCTTACCTTCGCTCTTAGTTGCATCATCGTCATGATTGTCCGGTGGTGTCCGTTCGGGTGATGTCACTGCCAGGGCACCTCCGACAATGAACTTCGTGTCAGTGCTGTGCGTGACGGGAGAAGAGAATAGTCTAGTTTCGCGTCGACGCATTGAGATTCAGATACTGTGCCCGTACGCATACCTCACGTTCAAGATACGAGGTGGTATAAGTCTTCGTCGATGCCGTGTATCCCAATCATAGTATGAAATGTGAGTGCTATAGCTCATCCCAACGGTGCAGCACATCTGCCATTGAGCTGTCTTATGTTTTCGATTGCGACTGCGGATGGATATCACAATTAAAATTATATTCGATAATGACACTAATGTCATATGATCAACATTTCAGAGCGCGTTTTCTCTACTTGTAATAAGCGAGTAGAGTCGAGTGAGTGAGTATATAGAATAGATACTCACACGATGGTAGTTTAGAACTGATCGACAGAACCTGGAAGTTCGAGTTTCATCCCCTTGCGCTCGCGTATCTCCATGATCTTCTCACGCTGAAGCGTATCTGAAAGTACACGGAATCCAGCATTTTCGGTATTCCATGAGGCACGACCTTCCGTTGCTGAACGAATATCGGAGGAGAATCCAATCATTTCTCCGACTGGAGCAATCCCCTCGATGACCATTAGATCACCTTCCTGGAACATATCATCGACACGACCACGTCGTCCTTGAATCTCACCGGAGGCTGATCCCATATGTGCAGAGGGAACGTCAATACGGACATCCTGAATTGGTTCAAGTAATTTAATATCACCGTCGATAAGTGCCCTGTGAACAGCATCACGAATCGCCGGAATCACTTGCGCTGGACCACGGTGGATTGTGTCTTCATGTAACTTTGCATCATGCAAACGGAGCAGTGCACCCTGCGTTGGTTCTGCTGCCAGTGGTCCATCATCAAGTGCCTCCTCAAGTCCCTCAATAACGAGTTCCATTGTCTCATTGAGATGCTGAATTCCCTTTGTATCGTCAATGAGTATATTTGTCCCATGAATGTGTTCGACTTCCTGAGAGGTGTCTTTGTCCATGCCGGCTTCTTGAAGCGCCTCGCGTCGCTCCAGTTCAGGCATATCCATTGAAACCTCACCAAGTTGAATCGCATCAACAATGTCGTCGCTGAGTTGTTCAACAGTAATATAGAATTTATTATGNCGATTTGGCGAAACACCTTCGACCTCACGGGATGCATTCTGTGGTGACTCTCGATAGACAACAATCGGTTCACCTGTCTGGACAGGAATTCCTTGATTTGACTGAATACGCTTTGTGATCACTTCAAGATGTAGCTCACCCTGTCCGCTAATAAGATGTTCACCTGTATCTTCATTAATCTCAACACGAATTGTTGGGTCTTCTTTAGCGACCTGTTGGAGCGTTTGAATGAGTTTTGGCAGATCATCCATATTCGTTGCCTCAACAGACTTTGTAATGACCGGCTCAGAGATGTGTTCAATCGACTCGAACGGCGTCATCTCGACTGATGAGACCGTTGAACCAGCAATTGCATCACGAAGTCCGGTCACGGCTGCAATATTTCCTGCAGGAACTCCCCGATCGAGCTCCTCTCTTTCACCACCCATAAAGATTCCAACTGATTGAACGCGATTTGTCCCAACTGTCCCAGAGACATAGAGTTCTTGTCCCTTCTCGAGCGTTCCACTGAATAGCCGCCCAGTGGCAATCTCACCGGCATGTGGATCCATCGAAATATCAGTTACCATGAACACAACATCTCCATCATCTGTGACATCGCGCATCTGTGTTGCGAGATTTGAGCTGTCATCACCTCGCCAGACACGGGGGATACGTCGTGGTTGTGCATCAAGTGGATCTGGGAAGTGCTCAGCAACCATATCAAGCACAACATCTGATAACGGCGTCTCTTCATGGAGTTGTTTTCGCTTGTCGTTTTGCTCCATTTCAATGATTTCTGGGAATCCTATACCAGTTTCAATCATTGACGGCGCAGAAACGCCCCATTTGTATAGTGCTGACCCAAAGGCAACAGTCCCACCTTCGACTGAAACCGTCCAGTCGTTGATATCATCGCGGTTTTCTGTCATGCCACGAATCAATTCATTCACATCGGCAATAACAGTCTGTAGTCGCTCTTGCATCTCCTGTGGGCCTTCTTGAAGCTCAGAGATGAGACGATCAACCTTATTGATAAATAGTGCAGGCTTCACACCCTCTCGAAGTGCCTGTCGAACCACAGTTTCTGTTTGTGGCATCGCCCCTTCAACCGCATCAACAACGACGAGCGCACCGTCAACAGCACGCATCGCCCGAGTGACATCGCCACCAAAGTCAACGTGGCCAGGGGTATCGATAAGATTGATGAGATGATTGGTATCCTCATACGTATGTGTCATCGACACATTTGCTGCGTCGATTGTAATTCCACGTTCCTGTTCATCCTCTTCAGTGTCCATCATCAATCGGGTCGCCTCACCCTCATCGGCGATCATCCCCGCCCCAGCAAGGAGATTATCAGTCAGGGTCGTCTTACCGTGATCAACGTGAGCAGCGATGGCGATATTCCGGATCTGCCCCGGTGCGTCCATCAGTTGCTCACACTCTTGGACGATCTTCTTTCGTCGGCCCATTATAGCAGTCTGTATCGGCAGGAGGGGCAAAAGGGTAGTGTTTTGATGATATGACAAGTGCTATGTATGACACGCGTAGCGTTTACACTGGTTCAAAGGCGAACATCTGCGATTTTATGTGAGAATGAACCTAAGAGAAACCAACAGAGATAGCGCTCAATCTATCATACATCACACAGTGAATGTTGACCTATCGGTACTATGTTCGATTCGCCGTTCACTTCTTGAAGCGTCACATCCCTTTCTTAAGAAGCGAACCAAGAGAAAGTGAGTTGGGAGGGGTAGTTCACTCGAGATGATTGGACAAAACAGATGAATATATGATACCGATACGAAAACTATAGGACAAACTGGAATCCACAATCTGTAACACTTTTACTCGGTCACACCGTGATAATAATAAACATGGATGTGCGAGTCCGCGGAGCAGCCCCAGCGGAACCGTTTCTTGGCGCAGCGGAACTCTTTGAAACAGAGTATGATCTTAACAGCCCAGTATACGTTGATGTGCGCGAAAACCCAGATGAGCGGACCTGGGCGGCTCATTACGAAGACCGCCATGTATTGAATATCTCACAGAAGGCAGCAACAAGTGCGATGGCCCGCGAATTAGTGGTTCATGAACTAGCACATATGGCTCGGAATGAGGAAGGACACGTCTCACATCACCTAGCAACTGAAGAGGCACTGTATCTTGCTCTTGCCGGTGAGTCAATCGAACGACATAAAATCGCACATTGCTATCAGATTGCGAATCACATGAAGGATATCTATGCTGATGATATCACACTTGCAGTGACCGCACCAACGAAGCTTATTGACTTTCTTGAATCTGAGTTAGCGCGAGCAGTTGCTTCAGCATCTGCACCAGCGCTATCGCCACGGCCAAACTCACGACGTGTCACTGTCGATGCAGACCCAGAAATTACCGCTGTTAATGCAGCATTTGCGCTTGCGCTCGTTGAGCGTCATGATCTTATCAGCGCCGATCACCGGTTATACGATCTTGCCCACGCAGCAGCGGATGATGCTCCGACGATTGATATGAAAGCATTCACGCAACATTTCCGATCACTTGAGGCAAATCCAACGACCAGTGAATATCGAAGTGAACTTGTGGATGCAACTCGGGCATATGCTCTGGGTGAGTCTGGACTTGCCCAATCTGAAACTGCTGATGAGGAACAAAAGTGCGGACAAAGAATCGATTCAAACAAAACACTGACACCACAGTCACAGTCCCAGTCGCGGTCTCAATCTCAGTTCCAATTCGGTCCGGCTTCTGATTAGGCACGCATAATATAATCATCGCTCCACCAGCGCCGGGAACTATTCAATGTGTGATCTTGCGAAGATCATGTGTTGACAAGGGCAAGCGAACGCGCAGAATTTGGAATTGAAATAAAGGAAGATTACCGAGCCGCCTCGGCGACGCGTTCTGACTCTTCTTTCTGCCCGACAGCATATGACTGGACATCATAGTTTGCTGCACCAATAATCACCTGTGCAAGCGAATCAGCAGCACTTTGCGCTGATTTATATGACCCACGTTGGGTGCCATCTGCAATAAACTTCAGAGCTTGATCAACCCGACGCTGAGGAGCAACATCAACAGCCTGTGGAACTGATATACCACCATACTTCAGACGAACGGTCTCTTCACGTGGAGCTGCATTCTCAACACCGCGAACAAGGACTTGTACAGGATTTTCCTCAGTCCGGTTATGAATGGTGTCAAATGCATCTTCAACGATATTCATCGTCTTTTGTTTATGACCGGTGTTGTCCTCAGTCTGCATCAATCGGTTAATAAGCCGCTCGACAACACTAATTTTTGATTTCTCAAACTGTTTCGCAGCATGTCGACCCATCGTATGTGCAATCGGAGTCACCGTAATATATCGCTGTGTTGAGGGGTCTTCATACTCAATTTCAGAGACGTCCCACTCACCGAATAATTTTGCATTAGCGCTTGCAGTATCGGTATCAGTGGTTGTTTCTGCCGATTCACTTTCATCTACGGCGACATCAACGTCGTTATCACCGTTGTTATGAGCATCATCATCAATGTCGGGGTCAGTGTCGGATTCAGACATCTTATCGCACCGGTTTCTCTGCGTTCCCGCGGACCAATTCGATAAGCGAGACGCCATTTACCTTCTCAACTTTATAATTGACACCAGAAAGGTCACCCATCGCTCGACCCTTTGCACCACCAATACCAGCAATTGTGACCTCATCATGTTCATCAATAAACGAAATCGCTCCATCACCTGGGCAGAATGCAGTCACTTGCTTACCGTTTTTAATCAATTGAACCCGAACACACTTTCGGATTGCTGAATTTGGTTGTTTTGCCTCAATTCCGACCTTCTCAAGAACAATGCCACGACCTTGTGGCGCTCCTTCAAGTGGATCAGATTTTGCACCAAGACCGCGCTCACGACGCGCGTACTCTGAGTCAGACCATCGCCGCTGCTGCCGGTCTTGTTTAAGTTTCCGCGCAGCATACTTGCCGTTTGCCATAGTGTCGTTAAATACCCGATGAAGATACTTAAGCATCCCTTTTCAAAGATGATGAAACGGACACAGCGACGGGCATTACACCCTGAACGGTTTTATGAAGCTGTCTCGGGTATTCTGAGTCGAGTAAGTTATGGAAAATACAAGAGTGAAACCTCGCTCTTCAGGGTGAGGAAGATGTCATTATCCGTCCCAAAATTGACAAACGTGATACCACACAGAGCTGGGAAAATTCACCTGCATTCCCATTAGATCAGATTAGATTATGTGAGTTGGATATCATCAATCTCATAATGCCGACGTACCAGTTTTCGTGCGGTGTGAATATTTTTCCCATCTGCACCAATTGCAATACCACGATCTGGGTCCGGAATCTCAACATATGCAACACACTCACCACCTTGTTCTGAAATCGTTACATGACGGACGGCTGCGGGTGCCAATGCGTTTTCAACGAATGCGCGTGCTGTTTCAGCATCCTCGACAAGTTCAACGGTCGTTCCGATATCATCTTCAACTGCACGGACATGTTTACCGCCCGGACCGATTGCTGTTCCCATCTCCCCAGCGGCGATAAGGAGAACAACCCGCTCATCAAAGAGTAAACAGTCGCGAACGGTTGCATCCGTTGCTGACTCAAAATATGCAATATACTGTCGTGCCTCATCAGAAAGTGTAATTCGCATTTATTATAGGGTGTGATTTAGATTTATATTTACTATATAATACTCGTGATGGACGATGTAATTCCAAACCAGACTACGTGAAGCAGTTGGAATAAAACTACCGTATTTTAACTGTTATATTGTATCTATAGTTGAACTATCACTCGTCAGTTCATTAATCGTCGGAGAGTTCTGGAGATCCGCCTGAATTGGCACTACGACCGCTATCAGCATCAATCGAACCCATGCGGAGATCAACATCGCCGGTGCCGATGGCAACTGGCTTTCCAACAATCACATTCTCAATAACGCCTTCAAGATCGTCTTCCTCACCATGAACAGCTGCATCAAGAAGATGATTCACTGTAACCTCGAATGCCGCACGGGCAAGGACGGAGTCTTTCGATCCAGAGATACCATGTCGACCAATAGACTCAATCTCACCGCGGTTTGTCATGATATCTGCAACAAGCATCAGATGTCGAACGTTCACATCATCAAGTCCCTGTTCGCGGAGCGTCTCCATTGTTTCATTAATGATTGACTCACGGGCTGCTTCAATACCGAGATTGCGATGGACCTCGTGGATATTGTTACTCGTTGTGCGTGAGGCATCAACACCCTCGATTGGTAAGACGTCACCCAGAGCTGATCCTTCAGTATAAAGGACAAATTCCTCACCGTTTGTCCGTTCATTATCTTCTTTCCGAATAACAACTCGAGAGATATCCTCAAGACCCTTGAATACGATATCACGAAGCTCCTCGACAAGTTGGAGGAGTCGTCGATAGCTTGGTTCACTGGGACCGAATTCAATGAGCATTTTCTCTCGTCGTGTTGAGACACCAAGATTATTCTCGATTATATCTTGAACCTCTTCGGCAATAAGATCGGAATCACCGATAGTTGGCCAGCGCTCATTCAGTGTTTCCGCGTTCAGATCAACTTGCACAAGCATATCAGCAACATTCGTCGAGATATCACCTAATGCAAGGATTTTCGTCGCTTCCATCTGCCAGACTACCTCATGCGCACGCGGTCGTTCATTCGCGTATTCCTCTTCGAGATATACTGTCATCGTCGGTGTATCTGGTGTTTTTCTGGCATCGACGAGTTCGATAAGTCGTGGGAGTCCCTGCGTGACGTCAATCTCCGCAACACCAGCATAGTGGAACGTATTCATTGTATTATGTGTCACAACTCCCTCACCAGTTGTGAATGTCTCAAGTCCACTTACCGAAAGATCATAGACATACTCATACTCTGGAGCAACAGTCTCAATAGAACTGATGCGTTCCCACGTTGCTGACCCAATGATTCCAGCAGATGTTATTGAGGCACTGTCTCTCTCAGCGTTCGCAGTTATATTTGTATTCGGTTCGACTGTACCACCATCAGCAGCGACAGACTGCGATTGGAGGGGAACCGAGATAGAACCACTTGCGTGATCATATGAGCCGACTGTCGGGAGCACATCGCCCACAACAAGCGTTTCTCCTGCAACCGGGAGAACATCCCCATCGCGACGAGTAACAAATGAATGCGCTTTTGTCGCCCGGATTGACCGTCCTGACTCGAGTTCAATCAAGAGAATTTCATCTGGGCTTGCATGCCGACTTACAGCCTCGATGTGCTTCCATCTAATTTGCTCATCGGTGTCAAGACTTGGAACTTCAAGACCGTTTGGAGCAAGTGCAATCTCATGCCCATCAGTGATCCGAGTCTCTTGATTATCAGCAGCGAGGATGGTATCAACAAATGAACCAATCTCAGTCAGTTCTGTCTCACCATCGCGACGAATCACAATCGATTCATCAGCTTCAATTGACATTTGTGTCCCAGGCTCTCCAATCGATTGGGCTGAAACCGTTCCGACCGGGTCATGAGCGTCGACACGAGAATCTTCATACCGGGAGGCAATCGCCTGTGCAATGTCGTCGACCTTTTCGATTGGAACCTCTCCACGTTCTTCGATTGTCTCATAAATGCGATGTTGGAGACTCTCCGGGAGGTTATAATCATCAACGATCGCAGCGATATCATCCGTTATATGCTCGTACTCAGAAGCATCAGTAATCGTTTCAGTCATCAGATTCCACCCCGAGATTCCGCGCCTTATCAAGCCCTGGACCGGCATATTCTGAAATATTCGTTGGTCGTTCCTGCCGACCAAGGAACTGTGCTTTCTCCTCATCAGACTCAAACTCTGACTCAAGAATACGGTCCGCAACACTCTCGACATCGATTGGCGTGTCTTTGTTTGAAGAGACCTTCACTGGGGATGTTCCATCTTCACCGAACTCAAATTGAACGACATTACCGGATGTGTCTCGAACTGTGCCATCATACTGTGCCTCTAACTCTGAAAGAGCATTAATGAGCCGTCGCTGGAGATATCCAGATTTTGATGTTCGAACAGCTGTATCGACAAGTCCTTCACGACCACCCATTGCATGGAAGAAAAACTCCCGCGGTGTCAATCCACCACGATAACTGTTTTCAACAAATCCATGCGCTTCTGCTGAGAGATCATCAGGCTGATAGTGGCTGAGTGTTCGACCTTCATATCCACGATTGATTCGCTCGCCACGAACCGCCTGCTGACCAACACACCCAGCCATCTGTGTGAGGTTCAACATCGACCCACGAGCGCCAGATCGTGCCATCACGACAGCAGGATTGTCATCTTCAAAGTGATCCTCAGCGATTTCACCAGCAGAATCACGTGCCTTTCCAAGTTGCTGCATAATCTTCATCTCGAGCGTTTCATCAACCGTCCGTCCTGGGAGTGACTCGAGCTCACCATCTTCGTACACATCAATGAATTCATTGACTTGGTCATACGCACCTTCAATCGCCTCATCAACCTGCTCATTTGCGGCTGGTGGAATCGATTCATCATCAATGCCAATCGAGAAGCCAAAGTGCATGATTGCCCGCATTGCCAATGAGGCAACCTCATTGACAAACACACGAGCCCGCGTCTTCGAGTGGACTTTCGCAAGTGTATCCACAACCTCACCACCGAAAGCGCCAACAGCGTTTTCATCAATTGTGCCAGCGATAAGTTCACCATCAACAATCTCAACGGTATCACCTGCAGCAGAGGTGAACTCAAGATTCAGGTTATCCGGAAGTAGTTCACTGAACAGCTGTCGACCACTCCAATATGGGCTTCCATCTTCGGTTTGACCTGCAGCCGGTGGAAGGGTATCAATGCTTGTTGCTCGGAGAAGATCAAGCGCTTGGGTTTCACTAAATTGTGGGTTTCCGTTCGTGAGAAGATATGTTCCTGAAATATGATCCTGAATTGCTCCAATGATGTTTTCACCGAATCGAGGGCTCAGGAGTTGTTCTTGCACACGCATCAATACCCGTGCCTCCGCACGCGACTCTTCAGTCTGCAATGCGTGCATATTCATCTCATCGCCATCGAAATCAGCGTTATATGGCGGACACACAACCGTATTGAGTCGGAATGTCTTATATGGCATGACAACAACTTCATGTGCCATAATCGACATCCGATGGAGTGACGGCTGCCGATTGAAGATTACAATATCCCCATCAATGAGATGTCGGTTCACCTCCCAGCCAGCATCGATCTTTTCTGCAAGCTCTTCACAATTTTTCTCCGTGACTTTGAGTCGTCGTCCATCCGGTCGCTTGACATAATTTGCACCAGGATGTCCCTCCGGACCGTTTCGAACGTACTGTTGTGCACGATCAACATTCCGCGCTGTGACATTCATCGTTTGTGTCATTTCACGAGCAACACGCTCTGGGACACCGACCTCATTAAGTGAGAGTGTTGGATCCGGTGAAATAACTGTTCGCGCTGAGAAATTCACTCGCTTTCCTGAGAGTGAGCCACGGAATCGACCTTCCTTTCCTTTCAGCCGCTGACTGAGTGTCTTGAGTGGTCGACCAGACCGATGTCGGGCGGGCGGTGTTCCCGAGATTTCATTATCGATGAACGTTGTCACATGGTACTGAAGCAGCTCCCACAGATCCTCAATAATAAGCTGTGGAGCACCTGCCTCACGGTTTTCCATAAATCGCTGATTGATCCTGATAATATCAACAAGTTTGTGTGTTAAGTCATCTTCAGACCGCTGTCCATTGTCGAGCGTGATCGACGGTCGAGCTGTCACCGGTGGAACCGGAAGGACAGTCATGACCATCCATTCTGGACGAGCTCGGCTTGGGTCGATACCGAGCGTTCTGATATCTTCATCTGGGATACTCTCAAACCAATCCCGAATGTCAGAGGCCATGAGCTTGTTCATATCCTCTTCTGTCAGGTCAATATCGAGTGCACTCTCGAGTTCCTTGCGATCTTCTCCAACCGGACGGAATTCCCCAGAAAGGATATTATTGATGCGCTCGACATTGATCCCTGTAGCGTCAGCCAGCGAATTCGGTGAGAGACCGCTGTCACTATCATCATCAGGATCCGGCTGCATCGCTGAAGCAATCTTTTCTGGATAATCTCCCGCAAGAACGTCCTGAACTTCATAGTATGTGGTTGGCTTTTCGTGTTTAATATCGTGTTGCGTCTCACCACAACTTGGACAGACGTTTGTCTTTCGCGCCTGTCGAACGGCTGATTTAAGCACATCTGTCCAATCCTCACCAAGTTCTTCATTTCGCTGGAGTCCTTCCCGAAACTCCTCGCGTTCGCTTTCGGTGAGCGCAAGATGCCCACAGTTACGACATGTTGAACGAAGCAATCGGCGAATAAGCTTCGTAAATCCAACATGAATGACTGGAGCAGCTAGTTCGATATGTCCGAAATGACCATTGCAGGATCCTGAGTGCGACCCACAGGTCTTACACTCAAGTCCAGGATCAATGACACCAAGTCGAGGGTCCATTAATCCCATATCAATCGGGTAGCCGTCGTCATCGTAGGTGTCTGCAGTAATCACCTTTGTCGCGGACATGTCGCGATACGTTTCTGGGTCCATCAATCCGAACTGAATAGCGCCGATTTCTTTTGGAGTTTGCGTTGACATGATATATGTTGAATGTGTTCGTGTTCGTGTTCGTGTTTGTGTTCGTGTTTGCGTTCGTATATTATTGAGTCGGAAACTCGTTCGTTACGGTAGACGGTGTCTTGATTTGGATACGGTATTATACTGCATCTTGGAGATCAAGTCGCGGTCTGATGCCAAGAGCAATCATTTCATCTAAGAGTAGTTTGAATGCATAGCTAATCTCAATTTCATGAATATCATCTTCATCGCCTGTAACAGGATCGTATATCCGTCGTTGACCACGGTCCTCAACGGCAACCATTCCGGTATCCGCGGATACATAGACCTCTTCTTTATCTGATGAATCGAGAAGACGTTCCTGCAATACCATTGCTGCCCCATGACCAATCACTGTGTCACGTTCCATTTCACCAAGCCGAAGTCCACCTTCGCGAGCACGTCCTTCAGTTGGTTGGCGGGTAAGCACTTGTACTGGACCACGCGATCGCGCATGGAGCTTGTTACTTACCATATGATACAGCTTATGATAGAAGATTGTCCCAACGAAAATCTCCGCATCGATCTTCTCACCGGTAATGCCGGAATACATTACCTCTTTTCCGGAGGAATTAAATCCGTATTCTTCAAGTCCCTCTCGGAGGTCTTCTTCATCTTCTCCCTGGAAGGCTGTTCCATCGACACGACGTCCTTGAAGCGATCCGACCTTTCCGCCAAGCATCTCAAGAACGTGCCCAACTGTCATTCGCGAAGGGAGCGCATGTGGATTGAGGACGAGATCGGGAACAACGCCTTCTTCGGTGAATGGCATATCCTCTTGTGGTGCAAGATGACCGACAACGCCCTTTTGTCCATGTCGTGATGCAAACTTATCACCTAATTCGGGAACGCGCTGATCGCGGACTGATACTTTTGCAAGTTTGGACCCATCTTCGCCTTCCATCAGTGTGACCGTGTCAACAACACCAGACTCACCAGAGCGCATCGTGACTGATGTCTCGCGTCGTTTTTGCGGAGAGAGTCCGCCCATGTCGTCGGGCTCTTCAAGAAACCGAGGTGGAGATGTCTTACCGAGAAGCACTGAGTTTTCATCAACACGCGTTTCAGGATTAACTAATCCATCCTCATCGAGGTGCGTATATGCATTCTCGCCGCGTGCGCCACGAACATCTTGGCTTGGAATCTCAAATCGGTCTTCTTGTCCACCAGGGTACCGTCGCTCCTCACCCTCATATGTTCTGAAGAAGTGCGAACGAGCCATCGCGCGGTCGACAGAACCTTGATTCATTACAAGCGCATCCTCAATATTGAATCCTTCATATGACATGACCGCAACCACGAAGTTCTGTGCTGCTGGTCGTTCGTCAAAGCCAATTTGTTCTGTTGTCTGGGTCTTCACCATTGACAACTGCGGATAATGTAAGAGATGCTGTCGTGTATCAGGGCGGATGCGGTAATTCGCAGCCGGGAGTCCGAGCGATTGTTTCATCATCCCTGCACCCATTGTAATCCGCGGCGAAGCATTGTGCTCGGGATATGGAATCATTCCAGCACCAATGCCGAAGATGAGCTGTGGGTCAATCTCAAGATGCGTGTGTGCTTCCTCTAATTCATCTTCATCAACGGCAACGTAGATGTCTTCTTCCTCCTCAGCGTCAATAAATTCAATATATCCGCGATTAACGAGATCTTCAAAGCTCAGATCGCCGCTTTTGACCGCATCGATCTCGTTATCGCCGAGACGCGGATTGCCATCTTCAACAACAATCAGTGGTCGTCGTGCACGACCAGCATCTGCGTTTATAATGACCTCGCGAGTCCGCTCTTTCACTGAGACATTGACCATGTCGCTAACTTCACCACGACGACGTGCTTCGCGAATATTGTCTGCAAGTGTCTCAGGACTTTCATGCGTTCCGACAAGACTACCGTTGACGTATACTTTTGCTTCTCGTTGTTTTGGGGTCTGAGCCATGAGTTATGATATTGTTGGATTTAGTTGTGGTATGTTTATTTTGAACGATACTTCGAGTGGACTGGGCTAGATGAGGCTGGATTAAATGATATCAACAGCAACTTAGGGACCTATACATGGTTGAGAGTAGATTTAATCTTGGTTTTGAGTTTTCAATCGCGTGCACGGGTGCAAGTGTCCTGCGTATTCATATATTATATGAAATTGAGATTGCTTCACGTCACGGATTCATTAATCATCCGCTGGACTCCGCGTATCCGTGTCATCGGTACTCGTGCTTGTATGGAAGATATCAACGCCCATTGAGGAAAGCTCTCGTTTCAGTGATTGCTCATCCTCAACATTCTGTGAGAGTTCCATCGCTTGTGCAAAGTTCTTCACGAGTCCACAGTTCGGTCCCTCAGGTGTTTCTGATGGACAAATGCGTCCCCACTGGGTGGCATGTAGATCACGTGCCTCAAAGTGGGGTTGACTTCGGGAAAGTGGACTTCGAAGTCGGCGGAGATGTGATAACACACCCATATAATCTGTCCGATCAACAAGCTGTGAAACACCAGACCGTCCGCCAACCCAGTTACCAGTTGCAATCGGATGTTCAAGCCGTTCAGTAAGAACATCTGATCGAACAACTGTACTAACCGTGAGCTGACGGTTTCGCATGTTTGCTCGCTCTAGCTGATACTTCACGTCACGAGCAAGCTTGTTCAATGCTGTCCGGAATAGATCTTTCATAAGGTCACCAGAAACCTTCAGTCGTTTATTCGCATAGTGATCTTTATCATCTGATTCACGACGGTCAAGTGCAAGTTCAAAACACGCCTCAGCCATTCGGCAAAGATAATATGCTTTGTTTATTCGGACAGCTTCTTCTTCAATGCCGTCTTCATGAAGATGTGGGAGGAGATAGCGATCAATGACGTAATTCGCTCGCTTTAATTGGTAGTTTTTACCTTGTCCACTTGCAACGCGTTTTCCAAGTGTTTCAATCGCCTCTTCCTCAGTTTGAACTGATGCCTCTTCGAGATTTTCCAGCATAAATTTCACAATCTCAGGATCATCAGAAACACGATGGACAATCTCCTCATCAGATTCAAGCCCAAGCGCACGGACAAGCGTCACAAACTCAACGCTGCCGGAAACGGATGGGAATGAGACCTCAAGTAATCCTTCGCGATTTCGCTCACATAGGACAAGCGCGCGGTATCCACGCCGCTGTGAGAACGTCTTTGCAACCTGGATTTCATCTCCATATTTGCTATCATACTCTGCAAGGATCTTATTTGGTGCGAGATCCTCAGAAGTCATCAATACACGTTCAGACCCATTGACAATGAAGTAACCACCCGGATCAACAGGGTCTTCACCGATATCAATGAGTTCCTCATCAGTCAGCCCAGCGATGTTGCATTTTGTTGACCCGACCATGATCGGCATCCGACCGACCTTCGTTTCGGTAGTGTCAACAACGACTTCTTGTTCTTCATCGCCGCCACGGACAATTGACATTTCCATGAAGACCGGTGCGGCATAGGTAATATTCCGAAGTCGTGCTTCTTGTGGGAAGAGCAGTTCTTCGGACCCATCAGCCTCGCGGACGCGAGGCGTTTCAATCCGAACATCACCAAGTTCGACGAAAACTGGTTCTTCTCCTTCTTTATCACCGATATCGGTCTCAATGCGTTCTTTCTCGGTGACAACATCCTGCATTCCTCGTTCAAGAAAGTTATTGAACGAACGGAAGTGGTGTTCAGCAAGTCGATCCTCTGAAAAGTACTCTCGTGAGACAGTTCGGCGGTCTTCTCGATTCATTCAATCACCAATCGGTATGAAACGGCTCGGTCGGTTGTTCGTGAGTCGCGTACGATCTTGACAACATCGCCTGGTTCTGCATTGTCTGGCAGTGCTGGGTCGCGGCGCTGTATCTTTGGAAGATCAGCACGGCGAATATCGTACTCTGTTAATATCGCCTCGATATCGTCTTCATCAACGAGTGTGTGTTCTGGAACGAGTGTATGTTGATTTACATCTACCATAGCTGAGTGGATTAATGAGTGTCACGTGGGGAAAGAAACTATCACGGGATACTACAGACTGATTCGGCAGGCATCCATTTAACCTTTGTTACCCTCGGTGATGGTTGCACTGCTCATCACAACGGACATGATTGAAAACCCGTGTTACTGTATATAATCACTGAGTCGTTAATATATGTTTGTATTATGCTATCTTCGTCAAATGTTGGCGTTATACTAAGCAGGCGACTAAGACTCCTCATCCGTGGACTGAACTGAGTGCTCAGACTGGGCTAGTGTCCCTGAGGGATCCGGGTCCGGTTCAGTAACGGTCTCAATAAGCGCTGCTGGGTCAGTATCAATTCCCTGTCGGGAAAAGAATGTGGCAACGTTTTTGCAGTCGCGACGAAGGAACATCTCAGCGTTTGGATGATGAACTGTCACTGCTTGACCAAGGTCAATGACAACAAGTTCACCATTGTGGATAATCATATTATATTCAGAAAGATCCCCGTGAATAAGCCCAGCACTGTAGAGTCGCTGCATGTATTCCTGAACGACTTCATATGCGGTCTGTGGGTTTTCGATGTCTACTTCGGCGAGCCGGCGGGCACGCTCTTCAACGAGTCCAACAAGTTCCATGACAAGAACATTCCGCTCCACAGCAATTGGCTCAGGAACACGAACACCTGCCCGCATCGCCCGCCGGAGGTTAGCGAACTCTTTTTGAGTCCATGCAAGCACGATTGCTTTTTTATCCTGCCCGAGTCCGTCGAATCTGGGATCACCCTCAAGATAACTCCGCATTTGTTGAAAATTTGATGCGTTAATCCGATATATTTTGACAGCAACATCAGCAGTGTCTGTTCCGCGTGCCTCATAGACGTTTGCTTCTTTACCTGTTGAGATTGGTCCGCCAAAAGCAGCGATATGATCGTCTTGCACGAGTTTATAAATTGCAGCGAATGTTGCATCGTCAAATACAGACTGCTCAACTTTGAATTGGTCTGCATCGGTGAGACGTTCGCGAAAGGTGCTAAATTCGCGGTCTCGACGGCGAGCAATACGGTCTGCCTCCGTATCGCTAACGTCAATTTCTGCCCATTCATTACCAGGAGTATCAACCACATCAGGGGCTACAAATCCTGAGTCTGAATCGNTCGTCTCAGCATTAATCTTGCTCATCTCTGCATCCGTACTCTCAATATCAGCCTCAGCCTCAGCCTCATCTTCAGCGTTATCTATATCACTGCGATGACCACTATTTTCATGATTATTGTCATGATCGTGGTCGGTCACCGGATACGACCCTCTTCACGAAGCTGATCCGCTTCAGATTTCTCATACCGCCATGTAATATCGCCTTTCTCATCTTGCCAGTCCCATGGTTCAACAAGCACCACGTCGTCCTCACGGATCCAGATTCGCTTTTGCATTCGACCGGGAATTCGAGCTGTCCGTTCATTGCCGTCAGCACAGCGAACGGTAACGCGATTCGCCCCAAGCATGTTGGTGACGACGGCGAATACCTCGTCGTCGTCAGGCATTCGGAGGTCATGACTCCCCCTATTTTCGTCGTCGCTCATATGATGTAGTTTGGTACGGCTCGGTTTAAACTATGCGAGATTAGCAATTCCAGACAAATATCAATGTCTTGAATCGCTGTGTGAACTCGAGAATTGAGAATCAAACCATAGCGAAGTGAGACGCGATATCACAGCGGTTTTATTATTGAATGGCAAGGTCTGTTCCGCAATCAGTGAGTGAAACGAACGAGTAAGGAGGGGATACGCCCAACAATCATAATATTAATATTGATTTTGTAGTCTGATATGCACTAATTGTCTCATGTAGAAACCATTCAAACCGCTAGAGCAGACAGCAACACCATCTGTTCTTGCCGTTTTGCCACACAATTTGAACAGGCAAGCTCAATCTCTCAAATAAATGTTTGAAAAAGAGAACTTAGTGAGGGCTGTGAATGCCTTACAATGAATAACTCTCTCCAAGTTGGAATACAATCAGAATTTGGAGGAACTTTCCTTGGAAGCCCCGTCTTCGGCGTTGCTGTTGTCGAGGGAGTTCACTTTCGCTCGTCGCGTACTTTTGCCCGGCCAGGCTCAATGAGTGTATCAAGATATGCAGCAAGCGCTTCTTTTGCATCTGCAGGATGAAGATCACCAGATTCAAGATCTGCTTCAAGCGAATCATACGTTTCATAACTGAGGTCTCCACCGTGCTTTTCTCGGCGCTCGATGACCACATCGTCGAATCGCGGGAATACGTGATACTCGAACAACTGGAGCACTGGATTATATCTTGGCTCGCCCTCACCGGATGGGTCAGGAGTGGCGGTAGGTGGACAGTATGCGCTTTCAATCTTTTTTGTGAGTGTCGTTGTATCGTCCTCTATCGAAATTGAAACACCAGACGAGGAGGACATTTTACCAATGCCAGTCGTCAAATCTGCAATAAGTGGGGTATGAAGACACGCCGGAGCGTCTGCATCAATACTTGGAAGCGTATCACGAGCTAGCATGTGCACTTTCCGTTGTTCGGTTCCACCAATCGCGAGATCAACATCCAAATACACGATATCAAGCGCTTGCATCAATGGATAGACTGCATGTGCAACTGTTGCTGTCTCATCGCCTTTGATTGCTGCCATTGCTCGATTTGAGCGTGCAAGCGAGGTTTCGGCCTCAAGAGCATGAAGATCTAAGATGTATTCTTCATCAAATTGGAATGATGATCCTAAGATAAATTCAGTCTGATCTGAGTCGAGTCCATATGCAATAAACTGTTCACGCATCTGCGATGCAGTCTCTCGGATCTCTGCAAATGTTCCCTTCCCGTTGAGATAAGCATGAACATCCGCAAGAAGAACAATAATATCAAATCCAATTGATTGTAATTCAATAAGCTTGTTCGCTGTGAGCATATGTCCAACGTGGAGAACACCAGATGGTTCATATCCAACGTACGCGCGCCTATTCTCTGGCGATTCCGCAAGTGCGTGTATCTCTTCGTTTGTGACCACCTCAGCGGTATTTCGTGTAATTGACTCGTATGCGTCCGTATCCATACATATTCGGTGTTGTGATATCGATATATGCGTTCTGATGCCGATATTGATTATCAACCAGTATCACTGACGCATCTCGGGGTCGAGCATCAATGCACGTTCCCTCAGATATCATTGGCACATAGTATCGTAACTCCGAATATGTTGAGGTTTAAAATGATAACTCATGGCAACAACTCGGTCACCAATGGTTGTGCTTGGTGTGATGGTGTTCGCCGCATTCCTCCCACTCATTGTGCTATGGACAACCACCACTGATCTTCGATCACTTCTATACTTTAGTCTATTCGCGCTGTATTTCCTGGTTGCACATGTTATTCTCCCTGGATGGGTGTATCTTGATGCGAATGGTCGAGAAAGTGATGCAGCACTTACTTGGACAATTATCACATTTATTCTACCATTTATTGGATTCATATGCTACTATGTGATTGGGCAGCCAGATGCTCCACACCGAGTTGAAACAGGTGGGACAGATGCCAGCATCAAGCGCTAACATGCATTAAGATTAGGCGAACCCTGAGGTATTATGCTCTCCTGACGCATACTGCAGATTTAACGCAGAATCCACGGGGTTGATTCTCAATATACAGACGGCTCAAGGCGGCTGCCTCGGGACGTAACCCCGAGGTGAGTTCATTTGCGTGTGCTCGGTGTCACCTCGTCAAATAAAAATGAGGGTTAGTGTATCAGAAGTGAACTACCCTGCCCTACTGCGCTCGGGGCTGCTCCCCCCTCGCTTGTTGAGGACACTTCCTGTTTCTGCGTCGGAATGTATACCCAGCGTGGGCACAGGGATTCCAGACTTCGCAGGCGATTTCTCTTCACGGGCGGTTCGGAGTGAACCACTCCTATCTGTGGATACTCGCCCACAATCGACAGTGCGCGCTTTTTGTTGCGCTTGAACACCGTCAGAAGCGTAGGAAGTATCGTATTATCAACTATGATAAGCAGGTAATACTTGTATCGATTGAACCGTATGAGTAACTGATGACGGTGCTGTATCCCCGCCCTACTCACTCGCTTCGCTCGTTCCCTGNGAACGGGGGATTAGCACCCGTATTCAACTAAGTCTCTCTTCGAAAAGTGTCACAGGTTAGTATATATTGGAAAGATTAGATTAAGTAGATTCCTCAGAGTGACATAACCCTCTTGCTGACAGATATCGAAGAGACACTACTGACCGCTCTGTGTTTGTGTTTCTGCGCGGTGTTCAGAGATAATTTGATCGACCATTGATGCTTTTCGCTCGCGACGACGTTCTGCTGCACGGCGCTCCCAATCCTCAATTGCCGTTTCAATATCTGATTCACGAGCAACAGCAAGTTCATCAACCTCTTGAATCGCAACATCATCCACAGGCGCGACTGGGACTTCATTTTCGAAGAGCACACGGTCAGCTACTTCAGAAAGGTTGCCACCGGAGCGAAGCACAATGCGTGGGTCGGTCGCCACTAACCGCTCAGCAGTTGACTGACCAGCACCAGATGCATCACGAAGGTACACAACGTCACCTGACGCAAGCCCATACTGTTCATCGGTCCGAATGACTGCATCAGTAGTGAATTGTTCAATAATTTTCACCGGCACAAGATCACCATCGGTATCAACATCACTAAAGTTCGAATGATCAAGTTTCCAAAGATGCTTGAGACGTCGTAATTTTTGATTGAGGTCGTCTTTTTCTGATTCTACTGTTTCAACACGGCGTTCGAGACGATTATTCTCACGCTCAAGTCGCTTGACCTCACGGCGCTCTCGAGCTTGTCGTCGCTCCTCACGCTTTGCTTCTGAAAGCTCTTCTTCATATGACTCAATTGTCGCATCTCGCTCATCAATTGTGTCCTCAAGGCTCTCAACATGTGACTCAAGCCGGTCAACGCGTCGGCGAAGGCGCTTGATTTCGCGTTCTTCTTCAGTGAGTTCACGCGTTTCGTGATCGGTTTCATCATCATCAGTCGTATCATCCTCATCAAGATCACGCAATACAGCCTCAACAGACTCTTTACCAGCAACAACACGGGCGATTACTTCACCACGATCAACATCGCGTGGTGTCTTCTGTATAACGCGTTCAAACTGATCAGCATGGTTATCAGCTGCAAATAATGCCGCAGCAAGAGCATCTCGTTGATGATCATCATCATAGACGGCATCCCGCGTACGATGAAGTTTTTCATCTACTGGAAGGTCGGTTGCCGGTGTCCACGCCGCAGCATCGAAGCTACGCCGGAATTTCTCAACAGTCTCAGGCATTGGTGTAACATCCGCAGCAACAACAATTGGACGACCACGTTCAATAAGCCACTCAATCACCGCAGCAGTGTCAGCTGTTCGTGATGAATATACATCAAATATTGTCCCATCAAGTCCGACAACTGCAGCAGCAGTCGTTGTTCCAGGGTCAATCCCAACGACGACAGGATCACGACGCTCAGCAAGTGGGTCAAATTCAATTCCATCTTGACGCTCTCGTTCAATCTCAATGCGCGTGTCACCAGACCGCCCGGCAGAAACAGGAATTTCCTCAGGCGGAGCTGAAACAGTAAAAACAGCGTTTGCATACCCACCGTATTTTTCTGTTATTTCAGACTCAAACTCAAGATTTGCCTGTTGAAGTCGGTTTTGAACCTCACGAGAGCGCCGCTTGACAGAACCATGAATCCGGCGCGTATATCGATCCTGGCTCCAACCGCCTTTTCCGGTGGAACGTCCACGGGAAACTTTCACCGTTGTTGTATCACCAAATGCTGAAACCTCCTGACCGACGTTTGCGGCTGCAAGACGAGCTGCCGCTTCAGCCTCTTTCATTGGCTTTTTGCCGTATGTAACACCATGGCGCGAAGCGACACGAGAAAGAGGCTCAGGTCGTTCCGCGCCGGTTACCTGCACGAGCGTTGTCTCAGCGGGTAATGACCGCAAGAAGTGAACCAATTCATCCTTATCGGCCGCCAACTCATACATATTGTCGGTTGCGATAATAGCTGGTTCCTCACGGTCAATAAGCCGAGATAGTTTTCGATATGAAACAACATCGCGGTCAACATGCTCGCCATCGAAAGCAACGACAGCGTATGAAGGCGCATCGCCGCGGACATCGCCGCTTTGGATATCCACGCCGAAGACGAGTGAGTCGAGTGCGCTCGTCCGGTCGTTCACAAATACAATTCATCGTGTGCAGATATATATGCCACGCTGATCACGACAGCAAAAGCTAATCACTGCTGGTCCACTGATGTATTAATCCTTCCTCAAAACCGATTTGATAAAATATGAGTCGACATGCACACAATTATCTATAGCTTTGACATGAGTGTCAGTTCATGCTGTATCTATCAGCAGATCGAAACAAATTTATTAATATCTGTGTAGAGCTCACACTTCACCGGAACAGTCTTAATCCTTGTAAATCGCGTCATGAAACCAGAAAGTTCAGAATTTTGAGTGTAACTTGGCTCACAGACGAGAGTGAGCGCTCAAAGTTAGTCATGGTATATTATCGGACAGATGATTATCGTCAGCATCGGGAAAAGGAATATCAAGTGTATACCCATCATCAGGAACGAACGCCCGCTGTCCATCAAATGCAGCTGTTGCATCCGATTCAAGTGGCGTAACGTCACCAGCATACCGTGATGAGACATGTGTAAGTGCAAGTTGTCGTGCATCTGCACGCGTTGCAATTTGCGCTGCCTCCTGTGCTGTTGAGTGACCTGTCTGTTTAGCTCGAGATGCCCGGTCGGCGGCAAAGGTCGCATCATGAACAAGCAAATCTGCATTATTCGCAGCCTCAACAGTCGTTTCAGTCGGACGTGTGTCCCCAGTGTAGACGACTCGACGACCTGGTCGCGAATCACCGACAACCTGTTCAGGATGAACAATACTTCCATCAGCTAATTTAACAGACTCGCCGTCATGTAACCGACCAAATTTCGGACCAACAGGAACACCAAGCGATTCTGCTCGGTCGCGATTAAATCGACCCTTACGATCCGATTCAATGAGTGCGTATCCAATTGATGTGACACCGCGGTGTGATGTTTCAAAGCTACGAATTATGTATTCCTCTGTATCAACAGCTACGCTTCCCGGTCGGATCTCGCGGATATTGATTGGATACCCAGGTCGGTAGCCGGCAGTTTCGACCAAGTGGCGTAGATGTGGCTTTGACCCAGGAGGTCCATGAATTGCAAGTGCATCTGTTCGGTCATTAAAATCAAGTGTTTGGATGAGACCAGGAATTCCGAGGATATGATCACCATGAAGATGAGTCACAAAGATATGTGAAAGACTGAATCCAGTCCCAAATCGCATCATCTGTCGCTGTGTGCCCTCACCACAGTCAAATAACAGTCGCTCACCATCGCGTTCAACGAAAAATGCACTTGGTCCCCGTTCTGTTGTCGGTACGGCTCCACCAGTCCCGAGGAACGTCGCACGCATTAGTTGTANTTAATATTTGCTGCCGAAGTAAACCCGTGTCGAATCGCTGCTTACTCAGGTTAATGAATTTAATCCACGCAAAAAAATGCCTCAGGACTGACCCTGAGGCAGTTCACCAGACGATGTGTGTCGGTATATCCGCGTCCGTACGTGGAGTTGTAGTTGAGAGTGCTAGAATACGAACTCAGGGGTTAGGAGTCGATCGTCAGGTGTCAGGTTCATA
>P_A23_Liq_3_FmtDRAFT_1000009_pt1 | contig 37603 bp, 39 predicted proteins | sample PonA233FremontCA_FD_10237 | JGI IMG/M metagenome (IMG submission 10237)
GAGCCGATCACGTAGTGGCTCGTCTCCACCGTCGTCGCCCAGTCGCGCATCGTCTCCGAGATCGCCTCTTTCAGCGTCCCGCGGCCGGTCGTCACCGGCACCACGTCGGCCCCGTTGATCTTCATCCGGAACACGTTGGGCCGTTGCCGGGTGATGTCGCGTTCACCCATGTAGATCTCGCACGGCATGTCCAGGTGGGCGGCGGCCATCGCGGTCGCGGTGCCGTGTTGGCCCGCTCCCGTCTCCGCGACGATCCGTTCTTTCCCCATGTACTTCGCCAACAACACCTGCCCGAGTGCGTTGTTCAGCTTGTGGGCCCCGCCGTGGAGCAGATCCTCTCGCTTGAGGTAGACGTTCGTGTCGTACCGCTCCGAGAGGTTCTCCGCGTACTGCAACGGTGTGGGGCGACCACCGAAGTCGTCGATCCGTTCGCGGAACTCGTCCCAGAACCCGTCCTGGTTGTTCAGAACGTACCGCTCGTAGGCGTCCTCCAACTCCCGCAGCGCCGGCATGAGCGCCTCCGGTACGTACCGGCCGCCGTAGTCGCCGAACTTCCCGTCGCCCGCCTGTGTCCGATCCGGTCCCGTCGTCGGTGTCTGTTCTGCGTCGCTCATCTGTCTCCCCTCGTGGTTGTCACGTGTTCTGTCTCGCTCTCCGCCGACGTAAATCGACGGGTGTTGCTCGCTACTAGTTCTCGAACCGCCGCCGGCGTCTCGCAGTTCTCGACGCCGTCGACGACTGCCGACCCGATCAGGAGGGCGTCCGCGCCGGCCGTTCGCATCTGCCGAGCGTCGTCTGCCGTCGACAGCCCGCTCTCTGCCAACAACGTCACGTCGTCGGGTGCCGCGGGGGCGACCTCCTCGAACGTCGCCAGTTCGACTTCCAACGCCGCCAGATCGCGGTTGTTCACCCCGATCACCGACGCGCCGGCGTCGACGGCCGCCACCAACTCCTCGCGAGAGTGCACTTCGACGAGTGGCTCCATCCCCCGGTCGCGAGCGGCCGCTACCATCGTCGAGAGGTCGTCGGCAGCGTGCCCCGCGGCGTCCGGCTCCGGTCCGAGGAACCGCGCGATCAACAGGACCAGATCCGCCGGCGCGGCGTCGAGTTGTGACTCCCGCAACAGGAAGTCCTTCCGCAACACCGGCACGTCGACGGCCGCTCGAACCGCCGCGAGCGCCGTCAGGGAGCCACCGAAGTGGTCCGGTTCGGTCAACACGGAGATTGCCGTCGCACCCCCCGCGACCATCGCCTCGGCCAACGCCGCCGGGTCGGCCTGTCGCTCCCCGTCCGTCGTCGGACTGGTCGGCTTCACCTCCGCGACGACCGGCACCCGGCCGTCCGTCTCCGTGTCGGCGACCGCTCCCGAGAACGACCGGGCGTCGGCCGCGACGCGCCCCCCGCCGTGGTCGCGGTCGGCGGTCGCCGACAGGATCGAGGCGACCGCCGGCGCGAGCTCCTGTGTCGTGTCCATCCGTGTACGTCAGTGGTGGTTTCTGTACAAAAACGTTGTGTCGAGACGCGGCCGGGCGACACTGATTGCGTCGCGAGACCGCTCCGTCCCCGACGACCGCGTCACTTACGCCCGCGCCGCGGTAACGTCGGGGTATGACGGAGTTCGACCCGGAGCAGTTCGAGGACAAGTACGCACACTACTTCACGGAGCTCCAACGGGCGTACAAGAACGCCTTCGAGGTCATGAACGACACGTACGACTCGGAGCTGATCCACGCGATCGACCAACAGGTCCTCGACGAGTCGGAGCCGTTCTACGACGAGACGACCGGGTTCCGCGTCGAACTGCCGGACGAGCCGACGGAACGGCTCACCGCAGTCGTCGTCGACGACGACAAACTCCGCGAGACGCTCGACCGGTACGTCGCCGAGATCGAACGCCAACTGCACGACGTGTTCGGAGTGGAACGGCCGGAGCGTGCCGACGAGCCCTGAGACGCGGGCTCAGTACACCACGTTGGCGACCAGGTTCGACAGCCCGTTCTGTTCCACCTGTTCGCGGTAGTCGTCGGTGAACAGGAGCCGTTGGCGTGGCCGCCCCATCTCCAACGTCTCCTTCTCGGTCGTGATGACCCCCATCTCCTCCAGCTTTCCCTTCTTGCGGGAGAAGGTGGCCTTGCTGGCGAGACCGAGGTCCTCACCCCACTTGCTCAGGTCGTAGTGGAGCAGTTCGTGTTTCGCCGCGACGAGCAACGACGCCATCACCTCGTCCAGTTCGGAGGTGTCACGTGCGTCTGCGGCCGTGTCGAGCACGCGGTCGAAGTCGCCGCGCGCCTCCGTGTCGAACTCCGTGTCCATCGTCTCCCGGACTGCGGACAACGGCGGCGTGCGGAGGCTGAACGCCTCGGCGTTCTCCCAGTTGTGGCCGGCCCAGTCGTACGCGTCCGCGACGAACTCGTCGGCACGGGTGATCGCTGTCCCGTCGACACCGTCGATCCGCACCGGCACGTAGACGGACGACTCCGTCGCGAAGACGGTCGTGTTCCGCGTCGGCTCCCGCTCGCGCAGCGCCAACCCCCCCTCGTCGACCAGGTCTGCCGCCCGCGAGGCGACGAGGAAGTCCCGCCGCACCTTCCGCAGCTCCTCGCCGACCCCCAACACACGCACCTCCGGGAGGTCGCCGTCGTAGTCGCCGGCGGCTGCGACCAGCCGCTCGACGTCTGCCGCGTCCGCGTTGGTCAGGTACACGACCCCGTCCGCCTCGGCGAACAGGTCCGCGAGTGTCTCTTCTGCCCCGTCTGACACGAACTCTGCGCTCATGTGTGTGCCAGGGCTACGCACCACTCTGTCTTAATACCACCGGCTAGTGGTGGTAATAATTCGTAAACCGAGGTAGCTACATAATTGAACTAAGAAATTAACGGGGAATGTCGGAAGATACAAGTGAAAGACACTGCACTGTGCGAACATGACACAAGACGGAGTCAGAGGACCGGTCTCGTCACTCGCAGGGGCACTACTGACGCGACCGCGGATCGCGATGCTGCTGGTGATGCTCGTCCTGTTCGTCGCCGTCCAGGGTGGGGCTGCGGCGCTGGATCTCGGCGGCGAGGAGTGCGCACGTCTGTGCTTCGGGACTGACGGGGACTCGACTGCTGATACCGGTCCCTGACCGTCACACGATCTCTTTCACGTCTTCAGACCAGTACAGCTTTTTATTATAGATAATTGGTCCGTCGTGCGACTGCAGATACTCTTGGATCTTTTCCTCGTTTAGCTCGTACTTTCTATCCGTTCCAAACAGGTGATACGAATCGCTGGAGTCTGCCACTGAGTTCTGTACGTTTCCTCCAGTGATCCACGGTGAACTCTGCTCGATCAGCATCGAGTACCCCCCGCCGTCGTTCTCCGAGAGGAACAACGCCTCTGGAACAATCGAGTCGTTCTGCGTCAGGACGTGCGTCCCGTCGCCGACGACGGCGTAGTCTTTCGGCGTCATCAGCTGCCCGCGGGTGTAGTCGAGCGCCCGCTCGATACAGAACCCGTTCATGATCAGTCGAGCGAACGCCACCCCGACTTTGACCGCGTCGTCGTTGGTGACACTCTCGAAGGTGACGCCGCCGCCGACGCTCCCCTTCTCGACGAGCGTCCGTCCTTCGGGAAACGAGCCACACGCGTTGAGGAAGAACGTCTGGGCGTTCGACTCCCGGATGGTCTCCGCCGAGAAGAACCCGTTCGCGCACTCCAACCCCCGCTCGTCGCGGTGGCCGATGAAGTGGACGAGGTCGTTGCGACGCTCGAACGTCCGGGCCAGTTCGGCTGTGGAGACGTTCTCTTTGACCGTCAGGTCGATGTTGAGGTCTTCCGCCCGTCGTTCGTAGTGGGTGCTGATCTCCGTCGTCTCGTCGCGCATGTCCGCCTCGTCGACGTCAGAGAGGTCGAACCCGCCACGGCGGTCGTCGTTGACCACCGCGACGACCGACAGCTCCGAGCCCGGGTCGTCGAGGTACTTCTGGCGGTTCTCGTAGGCCGCCGGCAACGACTTGAACACGTCGATGGGCACCTTCTCGGCGAGCCAGCCGTGTGACCGCCCCGGGCCGAGCGTCGGCTTCACGAGGTCGACGTTGGAGATCTCGCGCGTAACACGCAGCGTCTCGTCGGTCCCGTCTGCACGCGGGTGTTCCGTCGGTGCCGGCTCGTCAGTCGGTGCCGGTGTCGGTTCCACGTCTGACCCGGTGGTAGAAGCACCCTCCCCCCCGAAGCCGTGGTCGGCGTGCCAGACGTTCTCTCGGTCGACATCGTAGCCGTCGGCGACCGTGAGCCGGAGCCACTCCTTCTTCGGCAACGGCTCCGACTCCGGCGAGAACAGGTGCGGAACGTTCGCGATCAGGTGTGGCAGCGTCCGCACCGTCTCGTAGGTCGGCGCGACGTGCATCGTCAGGTGCCACTCCGGGAACGCGTCCGCGACGGACTCGTACGGGAGATCCAGATACCGGTCGACCCGCTCGGCCAGTGGTGCCTCGTACAACGCCTGCGTGTCCAACCCGAGTTCGTCGGCGACGACCGACACCGACAGGTCGCCGCCGTGCGGGCCGGCGGTGCGGGCCAGACAGTCGAGGTAGAACGTCCGACGCAACAACGCCGCCGTCTCCGCCTGGAACGCACGACCCCGTCCGAGTCGGACGACCCGCCCGTCTAACTCGAGGTGCGGCTCGACATCCGGCGCGGTCCGCACCGTCGCGCCGAGGTAGTGTGCCAACGACGCACCGGTGGTGAGGTAGGTGAGGTCCGGTGGCACGACCAGTTCGATCCCGGTGTCCGGCCGGCGTTCGCTGATCGACCGCGGGACGTGTGTCGTCTCGCCGAACTCGACGTACGGCGGTTGTTCCCGCAGTGTCGGCCACGTCCGGTCCGGCGAGGTCGTGTCGGGACCGACCGCCAGCGCCGACAGCCCCGTGGCGACCCCCTCTGGGGTGCGCGTCACCGTCACCCGCTCGTCTGGCACGCCCACGCGGCTCTCGAACCCCATCGACACCGGCCGCCGCTCCGGGAACGCGACGCGAACACCGTCGGCCCCGTCCCGGCGGAGCGTCGCCGGTCCGTCCAGCCGGACGAACACTCGGACGTTGGCGTCGACCCGGAGCAGGTACGGCTCCGGGCCGAGTTCGAGTACGTCACTCCCACTGCCGAAACTGGCCTGTCCGGCTCCGTCGAGTGAGACGGCCACGAGGTGGACCGGCGGGAACCCGAGCGCGGACGCGGTGCCGGCGACAGACAACTCCGGGTCGTCCGGCCCGGTCTCCTGGTCTGCCAGTGCCTCGGCGGCCGACGGCGGGGTGTCGCCGCCGCCCCACGCCGTCGTCTCCACGCTTACGGTGTTCTTCGCGGCGTCGATCACCTGGAAGCCACCGGCGGTCCACTGGACTCGCACGCTTGTGCCGTGTACGCCCGGGGGCTTCTACTTTTGTCTTCACCCCTACATCTCGACAGTGATAACGTCCCCCCGGTGGTGTGGCACCGCCGGCGGCGTACTCCCGTTGTCTCTTCGCTCCGTAACCCCGAAGCGGCCGAGGCCCCCACTGGTGGACGTGCGGGCCTACCGGATCGCGTACGACGGGCGGCCGTTCCACGGGTTCCAACGACAGCCGTCCGTCCCGACAGTCTCCGACGCCGTGTTGGACGCGCTCGTCGCGCTCGACCTGTCGGCAGACGCCGGCGAGCGGACGCGACCGACCCCGTCTGGGTACGCCGCCGCAGGCCGGACGGACGCCGGCGTCTCCGCGCTCGCCCAGACGGTGGCGTTCGACGCACCCGACTGGCTCTCTCCGCGAGCGTTCAACGCACACCTCCCAGAGACCGTGCGGGTGTGGGCTGTCGCCGACGTCCCCGACGACTTCCACGCTACCCACGACCCGACCCGCCGAGCGTACGTGTACCACCTCCCGGCACCGGATGCCGGTGTCGACCGCGCACGCGAGGCCGCCACTCGTCTCTCGGGCCGCCACGACTTCCACAACCTCACACCGGACGACACCGGAACCACGCGGACGCTCGACTGCACGGTCACCCCCGACGGCGACACGCTCCGTGTTCGAGTCACCGCAGGTGGGTTCCCCCGACAGCTCGTCAGACGGCTCGTGACCGTGATCCGTGGCGTCGCGACCGGGACCGACGTCGAGTTCGTCGGTCGCCTGTTGTCGCCCGACCCGATCGACGGCCCGGAGGGAGTCGCGCCGGCCCCACCGGAACCGTTGGTGCTCGCGACGGTCGAGTACCCTGGCGTCGAGTTCGCCGCCGAACCCGCGGCTGTCGCCGCGGTCCGCGAGACGTTCCACCGGCAGCGCCGCCACGGCCTCGCGGCTGCTCGTGTCGCCGAGACGGTTCTCGACGGTGTCGGCGACGACGGCGTCTGATCGACTCACACCCCGCAGGTGTCCGTCTACTCGAGACACACCCGGGTGGCCGGGCGACGGATCTCGTACCCGCGGGCGTGAACACCCCGACCGATCCGACCGAGCTCTTCTCACGGCGCGCGGACGACCCAGACTAGTCGGTACCGCTCCTGTCGGTAGCATCTCCGAAGATTGTCACACCGTCGACACCTCCCGTGTGGACGACAGTCACACCACGCCGCCGTGCCGTGGCCAACGGCCGAGGGTGGCTGTCGAACTCGGTCTCGCTCGGGACGCACACGCCGACGGGAAGGTGAGTGACGGGCGGTGCCGCGCCGTCTGTGGGTACGGGGTCGACCACGACTGCCAGTGAGCGCGGGCCTCCGGCACTGCCGGGTCCGTTTCGAGGCGGGCGACCGCGTCGGCGTCGACCCGGCGATCGAAGTCGACGCTCACGCCGCCGCCGACACAGTTCACGACTCGGGCGGCTCTCCGTACTCCTCGATCGTCGTCCGGACCCGATCCGGGAGTGGTGCCGGCTCCCCCGTCTCGTCGAGCGTGACGAGCGTCGTCTCCCCCTCGGCCACCCGGCGGCCGTCCCGGCTGATCGCGTACGCGAACGTGCAACTCGTCTCACCCACCTCGGGAACCCACAGTGACACTGTCACCGGTCCGGTCCCGGTGAGGGGGGCGTGGAACTCCAACGAGAGCGAGGCGACGACGACACCGCCGACCTCGGCGACGTCGATGTCGAGTACCTCGCGGAAGAACTCGGTGCGAGCCGTCTCCAGGTAGGTCGCGTAGACGGCGTTGTTGACGTGACCCATCGTGTCGAGGTCGCGGTAGCGAACCCCGACGGTCGTCTCGAACGGTGACACGACCGTCGTTCGTCCGGCGGTGGTTTGACCGCGACGGTGTCGGCACGCCCCGCCGACGGTGTGGCCGGTCGACCGCCCTCCCCGGCCGAGCCGCCACGCCCCACAGAGTGTTCGGTCTCCCGACACGTCTCCCGGGCTCCCCCGGTAATATAAGTCTGCGTCGTCCCCACTGAGGGGTGTGAACTACGCGCTCGAGATCGACGACACGGAGACGACGGTGCCCGGCGGGACGGCGGTGTTGTTGCTCCACCCCAGCATCGGCGAGACGGACCGGATCGACACGGACTTTCTGCGACGCGACACGGACAGCTTTCTGGTCGTCTCCACTCGAACGACCGCCCGCGAGGTGGAACAGAAGCTGGAACACTACGAGGTCGACGAGTCCGACGCCGAGATTCTCGACACGATCTCCGTCGACCGGGGGTACTCTCGTCGTGGCAGCGACCACCTCCACTACGTCTCCGCGCCGGACGATCTCGACGGCGTCGTGAGCAACGTCGACGCCTTCCTCACGCGCCACGACGGGAAACGCCGGATCAGTGTCGACTCGCTGACCGAGATGGCCTACTACGCCGATGTCGACACGGTGTACGACGCGACCGGCGAACTGCTCGACGTGCTCGCAGACAACGACGCCGTCGGACTGTTCCACCTCTCGAAGGAAGTCCACGAGGAGGCGACACTCGACCGCTTCCGCGAACTGTTCGACGGTGTGATCGACCTCACAGACGACGGCGAGTCGACGGTGACGCTGCCGTAGCCCCTGCCTGCCGTCCCCGGTCCGTGATCGCAGCCTACACCCCCGGTGTGTCCGTCTCCCCCTCCAGTTGGTCGTACGTCTTCCGCGCCCACTCGACGGCGAACTCGGCACCGTGGTCGCGGTAGGCGGCGGTGTCGAGCGCGCCGAACGGTGCCGGTAGTTCCAGTCCGTGTTTCACCGCGGCGCAGGCGTACTCCGTCGCCTCGGGGAACGTCGTCTCCCCGCGTGCGATCTCGCCGGCGAGGTCGTCTAGCCGACCGCCGAGTCGGTCGCCGGCGTCCGCCCACGCGTCGAACACCGCCGGGTGCGTCGGCAGTTCGTCGACCGACTCCCTCCCCGACACGTCGGCCAACGCCGTCGCGGGGCCGGTCTCCCCGTCGGGGTCCCAGGACGCGAACACCTCGCGGGTGTGCAGGCCGACCCACGCGTCGAACAACGCGGCCGCGAGCTGGTAGGTGTCGGCCGCGTCCGTCGGTGTCGCCTCTGCCAACTCGGCGTACGACGGCCCGAAGAAGGGGAGGAACTGCTCCGGCACGCCGACGGCAATCTTGACGAACGCCTCCGCGAGCAGGAACTCCAAGAACGCGTCGGGTGTCCCCTCGGCGCGTTGTTTCACCAACACCGTCGGCGGCTCCGTCTGGTCGGTCCAGACGACCGTCCCGTCGCCGGGCGTCCCGACGGTGAAGTCCGTTCCGGCGTACCGCTGGAGGATCGCCGGTGCGTTCTCGGGGAGCCACGCCGTCGGGTACGCCGCCGGGTCCAACCCGTCGGCGAGCAGCCCCAGTTCCTCTGCGGTCTCCGGCGGCAGCGTCTCGAAGTCCGCGTCCACGTCTATCACGAGCGCGTCCGGGGCGTAGGCGTCCCGGACGGCCGCCGCGTCCGCCGACAGTGAGCGTCTGGTGAACACACTCCGACGAGGGCCCCCAGCGGGAAAAACTAGACTCTACGGGGAGCGACGGCGGGTGGTCGGAGCCGAACGCCGACTCACGCGAACGCCATCAGGAGGACGATGCCGATCGAGAGGGCGGCTGCGACACCGACGACGCCGAGGACGACTTGCGTTGCCTGCGACATACTCCGTCGTGTCTCCCGCCCCGAGTTAAACGCTTCAGTTCTGTGTCGGCGACTCGGCGAGGCCGGCCACCCGGACGTGACGACGGTGACAGTCTCCGGAGTCGGCCGACGACCGCCGGAACGAACGCTTAACTCCGTCCGTAGGGTAACACGCTCATGCAACACGTGAAGGTTCCCGACGACCGCGTCGGCGTGCTCATCGGCGAGGGCGGCGAGACGATGCGCCGGATCGAGTCCCGGGCGGAGGTCCGGCTCGACATCGACTCACAGACCGGTGCCGTCGGGATCGAGACCGTCGGCGACCCCGTCACCGGGATGGTCGCGCCGGACATCGTTCGCGCCATCGGCCGCGGGTTCACCCCCGACGCCGCGTTGTCGTTGTTGGACCACGACCTCCGGCGGTTCGACCTGATCGACCTAGCGGGGAAGACCCGCAACGAGAACGACCTCCGCCGGCAGAAGGGGCGACTCATCGGCGAGGACGGCCGTACCCGCGAACTGATGGAGGAGCTGTCGGGTGCCGAGGTCGTGATCAAGGGGACGACGCTGGGTGTCATCGGCCAGCCCGAGGAGGTCGAGGCAGTTCGTCGTGCCACCGGGATGATCCTGGACGGCGCACCCCACGGCGCGGTGTACTCCTTCCTCGAACGGAAACACAACGAGATCCACGGCACGCCCGACCTGTCGCCGGAAGACAACGCGCCGTAGCTCGTGGCTCACCGAGACAGTCGGACCGACTACCGTCGGTGTGACACCGGCGTCTCTACGCTCCCGTCGCCGAACTCGTCTGTGTAGCGAGCGGGACACCACCGCCCGGAGCGTCTGTCGACACCGCCCGGAGCGTCCGTCGACAGTCGCGTCGTCGGAAAACGACGCAGTTCACCACTGCGGGCCACTCCCGGATCGTGGTCGCACGACTTCCCCCCGACGACGGGCGGAACCGAGGTCCGTGTGACCGACCGTCGGCCAGCCGATCCAGTATAAAACTCTGTGTGAGATAGGTTCACAGCCGACGAGAGACGGTGACGGGAGCCGGTTCTCCGGCCGGTAGCGAAAGGTTCTTATAGAAGTGTGGACAATCATACGGTGTACATGGCACAACGCATGGGCAACCAGCCGATGATCGTACTCTCGGAGGACAGTCAGCGAACCTCCGGGAAGGACGCTCAGTCGATGAACATCACCGCCGGGAAGGCCGTCGCCGAGTCCGTTCGGACGACGCTCGGACCGAAGGGGATGGACAAGATGCTCGTCTCCGACTCCGGCGACGTGGTCGTGACGAACGACGGTGTCACGATCCTCAAGGAGATGGACATCGACCACCCTGCGGCGAACATGATCGTCGAAGTCTCCGAGACCCAGGAGGACGAGGTCGGCGACGGAACCACGACGGCCGTCGTGGTCGCCGGCGAACTGCTGGAGCAGGCAGAGGAACTGCTCGACTCGGACGTCCACGCGACGACGATCGCGCAGGGGTACCGGCAGGCTGCCGAGCGCGCCAAGGAGATCGTCACGGAGGAGGCCATCGAGGTCTCCGCCGAGGACCGCGAGACGCTCGAACAGATCGCCGCGACGGCGATGACGGGCAAGGGCGCAGAGTCGGCGCGTGACACGCTCGCCGAGCTGATCGTCGACGCCGTCCTCGCCGTCGAGGACGACGAAGGGGTCGACACGGACAACATCTCCGTCGAGACGGTCGTCGGTGGCTCGATCGACACCTCGGAGCTGATCGAGGGTGTCATCGTCGACAAGGAACGTGTCGACGAGAACATGCCGTACGCGGTCGAGGACGCCGACGTGGCGTTGTTCGACGGCGCGATCGAGGTGCAGGAGACGGAGATCGACGCAGAGGTCAACGTCACGGACCCGGACCAGCTCCAACAGTTCCTCGACCAGGAGGAGGAACAACTGCAGGAGATGGTCGACGACCTCGTCGACGCCGGCACGGACGTGGTGTTCGTCGGTGACGGGATCGACGACGTCGCCCAACACTACCTCGCACAGGAGGGCGTGCTCGCCGTCCGGCGTGCGAAAGACTCTGACCTGCGTTCGCTGGCCCGCGCGACGGGCGGGCGTGTCGTCTCGAACCTCGACGACCTGAGCGAAGAGGACCTCGGCTTCGCCGGCTCCGTCGCCCAGAAGGACATCGGTGGCGACGAGCGGATCTTCGTCGAGGAAGTCGACGACGCGAAGTCGGTGACGCTCGTGCTCCGTGGTGGGACGGAACACGTCGTCGACGAGGTCGAACGTGCGGTCGACGACTCGCTGGGCGTCGTGCGGACGACGCTGGCCGACGGTCACGTCGTCCCCGGCGGCGGCGCACCCGAGACGGAACTCGCACTGGCGCTGCGCGACTTCGCCGACTCCGTCGGCGGTCGCGAGCAGTTGGCAGTCGAGGCGTTCGCGGACGCGCTGGAGGTCATCCCGCGCACACTCGCCGAGAACGCCGGCTTGGACCCGATCGACTCGCTGGTCGACCTGCGCGCCCGCCACGACGGCGGTGACTTCGGTGCCGGGCTCGACGCCCGCAACGGCGAGGTCGTCGGCATGGACGACGACGGCGTCGTCGAGCCGCTCCGCGTGAAGACGCAGGCCATCGAGAGCGCCACCGAGGCCGCGACGATGATCCTCCGGATCGACGACGTGATCGCCGCCGGCGACCTGAAGGGTGGCGGCACTGGCGACGACGACGACGGCCCGGCTGGCGGCCCCGGCGGTGCCGGTGGCATGGGCGGCATGGGTGGCGGCATGGGCGGCATGGGTGGCATGGGCGGCGCGATGTGACGCCGGCCACGACCACACCACGCCGACCGACCACCGCAGCGTAGTCGACCACCCGTTCTCGTTTCTCTCGACGCGACGACCACTCGGCGACAGTGCCGTCTCTCTTCGCTCGCCGCGGCCGAGCGTGTGGCTGTTGATTTGCGATAGTATTTATCATCAGAAATGAAAAATACTGAAGTATCCGCCTGACATGGTACTACGTGTCATGCGAGAGACACTGCTGAACTACAGTTCGGCGTACGGGACACGAGTATTGTTGTTGTTGGTCGTGCTAGCGGTGGTCTCGCTGGCTGCGGAGCCAGCGGCCGCGGAGTACACCTGTCCGGACTGGTACGTGCACTGCTGACCGGGCGTCCCGACGGCCTCAGCCGAACAGCCCACCGAGGTACAACACCGCGGCCGCCGACTGGACGAACAGTCCGGCCGCGAACCGGGTGGCGACAGCCTGGCGGCCGGTGTCGTCCAGCTCGGGATCGTCGGTCAGTTCCGATCGAATCCCGACCGCAGTCTGGTCGTCCCGGCCGGTCGGCTGTGCTGGCTCGTCGTCCGGCTCCATCGAGCGGGTGTCCGTCAACAGGAGCCCCGCCGTGCCGGCAGCGCCGACCATCGAACAACCCAACACTGCGAGCCCCGCCGAGGCACCCACCAGCGTCGCTCCCCCGGCGACGGCCACGAGCGTCGCCGCCGGTGCGACCACGCCGTGGAGTAGGAGTCCTCGCAACCGGGCTCCGTTCACACTGTCCAGTGCGCCACGAGTGTCAAAAACAGTTCCGACCGTGACCCGCCACCGCGGGTTCCGTAGTCGACGGGAGAGAGACAACTCGGCACGACCGAGACGCCCACCTTCGAGACAACGTCACGGGGGGCGGTAGAGTCTCGAACGGACCCCCCGACCGCGGCACCGGACACCGTCCGACGGACCGGCACACTCCCGAGTGCGGGGAAAGAGGTTAACGCCGCACGGACGGAACCACGACTAGATGGGAGCGGACGATCCGACGGACCCGACCGAGACGGTGACACGACAGGGTGAGCAGCCGGATCGGTACGAGGTGACCGACTGGGAGGAACGGAGCCGTCTCGACGGGTTCGCGGTCGCGCTCTACCGGTTCGGCACCGTCGCGGCGCGTGGCGGCGTGGTGGTGGTCGGGATCGTGTTGTTGGTCGGGATCGGGGCGTTCTCGGCGGTGACGGACCCGGTCGTCGGCGTCCTGACTGTGTTGTCGGCGTTGCCGGCGTTGGGGTTGGCCGCGTACGTCTACGCTTCCGACGTGACGACCGAACCGTTGTCGTTGTTGCTCGGGACGTTCCTGTTGAGCGTCGTGACCGCGACGTTCGCGGCAGTACTCAACTCCGCTGCACAGCGGTTCTTCCTCGGGCTGGGTGCGGTGGGCTCTCTCGCCTTCTTCTTCCTGTTCGTCGCTCCCGTCGAGGAGACGGTCAAACAACTGGCGGTCCGACTGTACGCCTACCGAGACGATCGGTTCGACGTGGTGTTAGACGGTGCGGTGTACGGTGCGATGGCGGGGCTGGGGTTCGCGTTCATCGAGAACGCGTTGTACATCGAGCGCGGGCTGATGGGGACCGACGCCGGCACCGGACTCGCGCTGGCGGTCGCCGGAACGGAGATCACGCTCACCCGTGCGCTGGCCGGACCGGGTCACGTCATCTACTCGGCGTTCGCCGGCTACTATCTCGGACTGGCGAAGTTCAACCGGGAACACCGCGGGCCGATCGTGATCAAGGGGTTGGTGATCGCCGCCGCGATCCACGCGACGTACAACTCGACGGTCGGGCTGGGGGCGTCGGTGTTCGCCGCACTCGGGCTCCCGGGACCGGTCGCCGCCTTCGCGTACATCCTGTTGTACGACGGGTTGTTCGGAGCGTTGTTGCTCCGGAAGATCGACCGGTACCGGCGAACCTACGCGGAACTGTCCGGGGAGACGGGCTCGGGCACACCTGCCACAGCTGGCACGGCCACCGGTGTCGAGTCCCAGCCGAGCAGTGGCGGCGTCGCGACACCGGAGCCGGGAGCTGTCGGGGTCGACACTCCCACCGAGGACGGATCGGAGCCGACAGACGGTGACGACACGGAACGACGCTGACGGAGCGGTGGACACCCCCCCCGCGACGACACCCCCGTCGTCCCGGGGAGTTCGGCGGCTGTGTGGTCCGTTATCGGGGACGATAACCGACGGAGAGGTATTAAGTGAGGCGCGTGACAGAGTAGACGGTAATGGGTCTCCTCACTGTGCTGCCGGAAGCGGGGAGCGTGCTGCCGTGGTCCGAGTTGTGGCTGTTGAGCTCGCTCGGGATCGTCGGGAGCAGCCTCCTGGATCGCTTCCGCGAGGAGGAAGAGACCGCCGACGACGGCGGTGGCGGCGGGTCGCTGCTGGACGACGACGGCGGCGGTGGCGGCGGCGGTGGCCTCGGTGGCGACCTCGACGGCGGTGGCGGTGGTGACAGTGGTGGTCTGGGCGGTGACGACGGTGGGCTCGGTGGGATGGACGACGGGGACGACGATCTCGGCGAGCTCGGCGGGATGGGCGGCGGTGACTTCGACGACGACCCGTTCGCCGAGGACGACGACGACCAGACTGCCGAACTCGCCAACCGGGTCGACGAACTGGAAAACGAGGTGGCGAACCTCTCTTCGACGGTGAACACCGTCCGCTCGGAGAACGAGGAGATCTCCGAGCAGGTCGAGGACATCGCCGAGGACGTTCGGAACCTCCTCGACATCTACGAGATGGTCACCCGCGGGATCAACCCGTTCGTCGACGAGGGGGGCGGCGGCGGGATGGGTGGCGAGGTGGGGGACGGCTCCTCGTTCGGTCTGTTCGACGACGCGGACGGCGAGGGCGGTGGCGGCGGCGCAGACAGCGACGAACTGGACGACGACATCGCGGACGCCGACGCCGAGGGGTTCTTCGACGAGGATCTCGCGGAGGAAGATCCGATCGACGAACCGGACGACGCGTTCGAGGAGCCGGCCGAGGAGGACGACCCCGGCGAGGCGCTCGACGACGACCTCGACGGAGAGTTCGACGACGACCTCGACGGAGAGTTCGACGACGAGTTCGATGTCGACGGGGACGACGACTTCGGCGACTTCGGAGACGAGGCGGACGGAGACGAGGCGGACGGAGACGAGGACGAGGCGACGGACGACACGGACGAACCAGACTCAGAAACTATGGCGAGCGACTCCAACGGCAAGAGCTTCAGCGAACTGAAAGACGAGTACGAGTCCGGCGACGCCGACTGGGCCGAGGGCGACGAGGAGGAGGCTCTCGAGCCCGGCGGCGACGAGGACCACGGGCTGCCGGACGACACCGACGACCTCGGTGGGGTGGACGACGGGCTCGGCGACTCCGGTGGTCTCGACGAGATGGACGACGATCTCGGCGGTGCCGACGGTGAGCTCGGTGCGATGGACGAAGAGCTCGGCGGCACCGACGGGATGGACGACGGGCTCGGCGGTGCAGACGAGGGTCTCGACGAGGTGGGCGGTGCCGACACCACCGAACCCGCCGACACGGCCAGCAAGACCGATCCGACACAGAGCCCACAGGAGGGGAGCTTCGAGTTCGTCGGTGACGACGTCTCCGGCGAGAAGGAGAAGCCGTACCTCCGACAGCTCCCGGGCGACTACGTCGGCGATCTGATGGTGATGGAGTGGTTGGAGTACCTCGTCGAGGAGGGCGACACCACGGACGCAGTGCGCGCGATCAACTACTACGAACGCGTCGAGTGGTTGTCGCCGGAGGTCGCAGAACAGCTGAAGTCGTTCCTCTCCGGGTTCGGCGAGATCGACCGCAACCTGATCGACCGACCGGGGACGGCGAAGCTGGATCTCCAACACCACACGCAGAGCCTGAAGTACATCATGCAGCTGACCAACGCGACCGCCGAGTCGGTCGTTCTCGACCGGTGGCCACAGCTCTCGGGGGGTCACCATGGGAATCAGCGTTAGTGCCTCGACGGCAGTGGTGTTCCTCGGGGTGTTCATCGCGGCGGGGACACTGTACCCGACCGTCTCCAACGGTGTCGAACAGGTGACGACCGCACAGCAACAACAGGGTGACCGCATCCTGGCCCAGCAGAACACGGGAGTCGACGTCACCGACGCGACGTACAACACGACGACGGGTGAGCTCCGTGTGAGCGTGACCAACACGGGGACCACGACGCTCGACGTGCCCGAGACGAACCTGTTCGTCGACGGCGCGCCGAAGTCGACGGAGAACGACTTCGCGACTACCGTCGCGGGTGACACGGGGACGACCCTCTGGCTCCCGGGTGAGACGCTGAACGTGAGCGTCGATCCGGACGACGCGGGGACGAGCGGCGAGACCCCGCCCGACCGGGTCCAGGTCGTCGTCGAGTACGGTGTGAGCGACGCCCGGTCCGTCGAGGAGGTGAGCTGATGGCCGGCGCGTCTGTCTCGGAGATGATCCTGTTCATCGCCGCGTTGGTGGTGGCGGCGTCCGTCGCGGGGACGCTCACCACCCAGGTCGACCGCGTGAGCGACTCGTTGGACGACCGCTCGCTGGACCTCTCACAGGAGATCCGGACGGACGTGACGGTGATCTCCGACCCCGGAGCGCAGGTCCACGACCGCGACGGCAACGGGAACGTCACCCTCTACCTCCGCAACACCGGGTCGTCGAGTCTCCCGGCGGACGCCGAGACGATCGACGTGTTCTTCGACGGCACATACCAGTCGACGGTGGCGGTCACCGTGGTCAAGCCGACGAACACGGACGGCTCGTGGCCACGTGGTGGCGTGATCGAGCTGTCGTTCGATGTCGGGACGTTGACGGACGGATCGGACCACAGAGTGAAACTGATCGTCCGCGAGGACGAGGAGCTGTTCGAGTTCAGAAAATGAGCAGACGAGATCAACAATCCGGACTGTTGTCGATCGGGCTGCCGGACCGCGACCAACTCAACAAGGAGCTGGGCGGCGGCATCCCGCGGGGGAGTATCGTGTTGATGGAGGGTGACTACGGTGCCGGCAAGTCGGCGATCACCCAGCGGATGAGCTACGGGCTCGTCCAGGAGGGGGCACAGGTCACACTGCTGTCGACGGAGCTGACGGTGTCGGGGTTCATCGACCAGATGCACTCGTTGAGCTACGACGTGACGAAGCCGTTGTTGGAGGAGGACCTCCTCTTCTTGGAGGCGGACTTCGACACCGGCGGTGCCTTCTCCGACGACGACGGCGACCGAATGGAGCTGCTCAAGCGGCTGATGGACGCGGAGGTAATGTGGGACGCCGACGTGGTGTTCGTCGACACGTTCGACTCCATCCTCCGGAACGACCCGACCTTCGAGGCGTTGGTCCGTCAGAACGAGGAACGGCAGGCCGCCCTGGAGATCATCTCCTTCTACCGGGAGCTGATCTCCGACGGGAAGACGATCGTGTTGACCGTGGATCCGTCGGCCGTCGGCGAGGAGGCGATCGGGCCGTTCCGGTCGATCGCCGACGTGTTCTTAGAGCTCCAGATGGTAGAGGTCGGTAACGACGTTCGCCGTGGTATCTCGGTGAAACGGTTCGCCGGAATGGGGAGTCAGGTCGGAGACAACATCGGCTTCTCCGTCCGTTCCGGGACGGGGATCGTGATCGAGTCGCGGACGGTGGCGTAAGCCGCCGTGGCACACGGACAGGGGGCACACGAACTATGACCGAGCAAGGCAACGCAAACCCGTCGAGTCAACTGCAGGAACTAGCGATGCGGCGTCCCCACCTCCGGGAACACCTCCAGAAGTTCAAACAGATCACCGGTGAGTACCCGATGTTCGTCGAGGAGCCCGAGGGTGAACACGAGGTACGCCGACCGAACCTGGTCTACCCGGTCGGGGGGCCGATCTTCGTCCACGTGTACGGCGACTACGGGCAGGACACCACCTACTACGCCATCGAGCCGACGCTGTCGGGTGGCGAAGAGGAGGTGTTGGACGGCGTGAAAGACGAACTGCTCCAGAAGTCGGGACACGCCCCCGCCCCCGAGGACGAGGGGGAGTACGACGATCTGATCGAGGAGTTGTTGGAGGAGGTGACGACCATCCAAGACGAGTCGGCGGGGGTGGGCGCACTCGACCGAATCCGCAACTGGGGGCAGATGCAGGTCTCTCGGCAGATGTACGAGAACATCCGCTACCGGCTCAACCGGGACATCGTCGGCTTCGGCCCGTTGGAGCCGATCATGCGAGACCCCGCCAACGAGGACATCCACGTGATCGGGCCCAGCGAGTGTCACGTCGACCACGCCGTCTTCGGGATGTTGGAGACGACCGTCGACTTCGGGACGCCCGAGGAGTACGACAACTGGCTGCGCAACATGGGCGAGCGGATGGGCGATCCGGTGTCGGACTCCAACCCGATCGTCGACAGCACCCTGCCGGACGGCTCCCGGATCAACATCATCTACTCCGACGACGTGTCGGTGAAGGGGTCGTCGCTCACCATCCGGCAGAGCGAGGACACCCCACTCTCGATCAACCAGATCACGAAGTGGGGGACGCTGTCGCCGAAGCTGGCGGCGTACCTCTGGCTGTGTCTGGAGAACGAACAGACGGTGTTCGTCGTCGGCGAGACGGCGTCGGGGAAGACGACGACGCTGAACTCCTCGTTGTCGTTCATCCCGCGGGACTCGAAGATCTACACCGCGGAGGACACCGCAGAGGTCGTCCCGCCTCACAGCACCTGGCAGCAGTTGCTCACCCGCGAGGACGGCGGCGAAGACGAGGGGTCGGACGTGGACATGTTCGACCTCGTCGCGGCGGCGCTGCGGTCGCGGCCGGACTACATCATCGTGGGGGAGGTGCGTGGTGCGGAGGGGCGGATGGCGTTCCAGGCGGCCCAGACGGGCCACCCCGTCATGCTCACCTTCCACGCCTCCGACATCGTCTCGATGATCCAACGGTTCACCTCCGAGCCGATCAACGTCCCGGAGACGTTCATGGGGATCGCGGACGTGGCTCTGTTCCAGAACCGGGTGAAACAGGGGAGTGACGTGCTCCGCCGGGTCACATCCGTCCAGGAGATCGAGGGGTACTCCGACGAGATGGACGGGGTCGTCACCCGGCAGGTGTTCGACTGGGACCCCGTCGAAGACGAGATCGTCTTCCGGGGGATGAACAACTCCCACGTGTTGGAAGAACAGATCGCGACGTTGTTGGGGTACGCCGACACCCGCGACATCTACGACGACCTGGAGTTCCGCGCGGAGCTGATGGAACGGATGATCCAGGAAGGGATCTTGGAGTACCACGAGGTCAACGAGACGATCGAGGCGTTCCAACGGGACGGCGTTGAGGGGCTCCCGTTCGACATGCACAGGTCGACGGGGTGATCAGATGAGCGCCGAGGTCGGGAGCGACGAGCAGAGCGGGCCACTCCCCGACTCGGTTACCGACCTCTTCGAGGATGTCGGCGAGGCGTACGACCAACTGGACATCCCGCGACGGCGGTACGTCGGCTACGTGCTCGTCCCGTCGGCGGTGTTCTTCCTCGTCACGATCGTCGTCGCGTTGCTGATGGAGTTCGCGTTGTTGATCCGGCTCCCCATCGCGGGACTGGGTGCGCTGGTGTTCGTGGCGGCGGCGATCTACCCGAAACTCTACCTCAACAACCGGCAGGTCGCGATCGAGAACAAACTCCACCTCGTGATGACACACATGACCGTCCTGTCGACGACGAACATCGACCGGATGGAGGTGTTCCGGACGATCGCCGACGAGGAGGAGTACGACGCCGCCGCCGACGAGATCGCGCAGGTCGTCCACCTCGTCGACACGTGGAACCAGTCGTTGGACGACGCGCTCCGCCGGCGTGCCCAACAGGTCCCCTCGGCCAACCTCTCGGACTTCTTCGACCGGTTGGGGTACACGATCGCGGCCGGGCAGGAGCTCTCGGAGTTCCTCCTCTCGGAACAGGAGACGGTGATGGAGAACTACATCACCGTCTACGAGGGGGCACTGAGCAACCTCGAGGTGATGAAGGATCTGTACATGTCGATGATCCTCTCGATGACGTTCGCGTTGGTGTTCGCGATCGTCCTCCCGATCCTCACCGGCAACAACCCCACACTGACCGTCTCGTCGGTGATCGTCCTGTTCATGATCGTCCAGTTGGGGTTCTACATCGCAATTCGCGCGATGGCACCGTTCGACCCGTTGTGGTTCCACAGCGAGGAGGGTGCCCCCAACGACCAGGTGTTGTACGGGAGCTTCGCCGTCGGCGTGTTGACGACGTTCGCCACCATCGCGTTCGTCGGAATGGGCGTGTTCGACATGGGGCCGGGACTGCGTGGGATCCTCTTCTTCCTGGAGGACATCCCGTTGCCGTTGTACGTCGCGATCCCGATCACGCCGATGGCGATCACGGGGATCGTCGTCCGGTTGGAGGAGGGGCGGATCAAGAACCGCGACGAGCAGTTCCCGTCGTTCATCCGTGCGTTGGGTGCCGCCGAGAGCGCCAAGCAGTCGACGACCAGCGACGTGTTGGAGACGCTCCACCGGAAGGACTTCGGTGCCCTGTCCGACTCGGTCGTCAGACTCTACCGCCGGCTCAACATGCGACTCGACGCCTCGGAGGCGTGGTACACGTTCGCCTCGGACACTCGTTCGTACCTGATCCAGAAGTTCTCCGGGATGTACCTCCAGGGCCGCGCGATGGGTGGCGACCCCGGCCAACTGGGGGAGCTGATCTCCGAGAACATGACGACCGTCTGCCAGCTCCGGCAACAACGGGATCAGGCGACCGTGACGCTCGTCGGGCTGTTGTACGGGATCACGGCGGCGTCGTCGTTCGCGTTCTTCATCGGGCTCCAGATCGTCAACATTCTGGCGGACTTCTCCGAGCAGTTGAACATCTCGACGGTCGGGAGCGTCGGCCGGATCATCTACGCCGGTGTGTACAACATCCCGTTGATCGAGTTCCTCCTCCTGCTCGTGATTCTGTTCAACGCCGTGTTGTCGTCGGTGATGATCCGGACGATCGACGGCGGGAACAAGGCCAACGCGTACCTCCACTTCGTGTTGCTGACGTGGCTGGGGGCGCTCACGGCCATGGGGACGAAGGCGCTCGTGACGGCCGTGTTGTCGATCTGACCGAGATCACTTGTGCCGGTCCGCGGACAATGTCCTCGTGCCCGACGACTTCGCTGCACTCGTCGCCGCGTTCGTGTCGGTGCTGTGTGACCACGAGCCAAAAGAGTATAGTCCGTCGTGTGAGTACGACGAAACGGACAGAGTGGGGTGTCACAAATTGAAGACAAAACAGTTCCTCCCGCTGGCGTTGCTCGCCGCATCGGACGGTGAGATACGCGGTAAGACACGGTTTCAGAAGCTCACGTTCCTCGCCGAACAGGAACTGACCGAGTACGACATCGATCCCCACGACTTCGTCGCGTACGACTACGGTCCGTTCAGTAAGGATCTGATGGAGGATGTCGAGAAGCTCGAGAGCGAGGGACTCGTCACGATCAACGTCCGACAGACGTTCGGTGGTGACGACCGGTACGACTACCGGCTGACCGAGCACGGGCGAGAGACGTACGAAGAGAACGACCCAGACGACGACTGGGAAACGGGCGAGACTCCGGCCGACGGCACAGAACGGTTCGCGTGTATCGACACGATCGCTCGTAATGTGGTCCGACAGTTCGGTGAGATGCCGTTGTCGAACCTGATCGACCACGTCTACACAGAGTACCCAGACTACGCCAAAAACAGCGTTCTTTACTGACCGCCTTCACCGGAGTCTCGGTACGCTGCACGAACCCTGTTTACTACTGCTCTCCCACGTCCTCTGAGGTAGCCGACACCGTTCCACACCCGCATCCAACCCCTGACGAGTGTGTTCGCTTCTGCACCGACAGATTTCGGTCGCATCCGTGGGAACTGGACGCGAGCAACGTCTCGGTAGTGGTGGTACGTCATACCTAGCGGGACCGATCCGTTTCCTCCTTGCCGTCTCGCCTTCGCGAGGATGAGATCGTGCTCCTCGGAGGCTGAGCCGATTCGGTACAACTCGCCTCGGATTCGTTCCCCGTCCCGTGTCACGACGACGACTTCGTCACCGAGTGCAGATTGTCTGATCGCCGCTTCCCACGGTTGTTCGAGATCCTGTTCCGACCTCTCGCGGCCGTTCCGCACGTGCACAACAGTGCCACAGCAGTAGCCGAGCAGGTAGCCGAGCGAGGAGAGCCCGACGACGCTGGCGACGATCGCGGAGGCGGACGTAGACGAGGCAACGGAGACCGGCAGTGAATCGCTCCCGACCGACGCAGTGTTCTCGAGAACGCTCGGAAGTAACTGCCACACCGACTCGACGAACCCAGCTCGGTAGCCGACCAACGAGACGCCCAGGGTGAGTGTTCCACCGACGGCAGACAACAGGAGCTTGTCGAACCGGCTCACTGTGTCGAGTTGGACGGTCGCCGCGAGGTAACCACGCAGGGAAGCGTACCCCGGTACGAGGAGAAACGCTAGATAGAGAAAGTTGACCCCAAACGGCGATCCGTTTGCCATCGGGCTCGTTTCACGATCAGAACCGTATCACTGTTTCGTTACTTGCTGGAGAGAACAGCAACACCGCGGTCACGGATTCAGATCCGACCCAGCGTCCGACGAACATCGGTCACGTCCATCTCGTCGACGACGGCGTCCGTCTCGGCGGAGACGGACTCGTACCGTTCGCGGAGGCGGTCGTACGCGGGCGAGTCGGCCAGTTCCGACGCCGGCAGGTGGTCGCGCAACAACGCACACTTCCGGGCGATGGTGAACTCCTCGCGGACGGCCTGCTCGTAGTTCCGGACGCGAGCGAGTGTCCGGGTCGCGGCCACCAGTTCCTCGTAGTCGACCGGCTTGACCAAGTAGAGGTCGAACGGTAGGTCGACCACGTCGGCGTCCGGCGCGACCGCAGTGACCATGCCGACGGCACAGTCGTACCCCACGTTCCGGAGGTGTCGCAACACCTCGTCGCCGGAGAGCCCCGGCATCCGTCGGTCCAACAACACCACGTCGACCGTCTCGTCGACCCGTTCGACAGCCGCCTCGCCGCCGGCGGCGACCGTCGGGTCGAACCCTCCGTCGGTCGCGAGGTAGTCGGCGTACATCTCGGCTACGTCCCGCTCGTCGTCGACGACCAACACGGACGCCGGGTCCCCCGTCGAGCGCATGTACCCCGTCTTCTCGCGGCGGCGGTTTCACCTTTTCGTCGGTCGCCTCCAGCCGGAGCGAACAGCCGCCACGGGACGAGTCCACCACGACCGTCGGCCGCGTGACACCGCAGCTGCCGGGGAGTGACCCGAACGTATCAAGTGTCGGCTGCGCGTACCAGAAGTAACGTGTCGGAACAACTCCCCGCAGTCGAGACGGTGTTTCTCCACGAGCGCGACGACGACGACTACCTGGCCGTCGTCCGTGCAGACGGGGAGCGACGGCTCCGTGCTGTGTTGGAGACGAAACAGACGGACGCCGGCCCCCGACCACGACGGTTCCGGGTGAAACGCGGCTCCGGCGAGGAGCCGCGCCAGCCCGACCAGTTCGTCGAACTCGTCCGGGCGGCCGACCGGATTCGGATCTCCGAACAGACCACCCCGACGGCCCGCGACCGACTGCAGGCGCTGTTGGACGCCTACCAGCTGGAGGCGACACAGGTCCGCACCTGTCGGTACTGTGCCAACGCCGGACGCTACTCGCCGATCACCTCCGAGACCGCGGTGAAGGCCGACCGCGACTACATCTGTCGGGACTGCGCCCGCGAGGAACTCGACCGGGAACTCGCCTACAAGGGGGAGTTCACCGGCGACGCCGCCGACCGGCTGGAGGAGCTGTTGTTCGAGACGGGCGACCTCGAACGGATCACCAACCTCCTCCAAGGGGAGCTCGACCCGGAACTGACCCGGTTCGACACGATCTCCGCAACCGTCGAGGACGTCGATCCGGTCGCGACCGACGAGTTGACGCTCCACCCAGCGCTGGAGGACCGAGTCACCGGCCGGTTCGAGGAGTTGTTGCCGGTCCAGTCGTTGGCCGTTCGGAACGGGTTGTTGGACGGAGACGACCAGTTGGTCGTCTCCGCGACCGCGACGGGGAAGACGCTCGTCGGGGAGTTGGCAGGGGTCAACCGCGCGCTCGACGGTGAGGGGAAGTTGTTGTTCCTGGTACCGTTGGTGGCGCTGGCGAACCAGAAACACGAGGACTTCGAGGAACGGTACGGCGACGTGTTGGACGTGACCTTGCGGGTCGGTGCCTCGCGGATCAACGACTCCGGCGAGCGGTTCGACCCGGACGCGGACGTGATCGTCGGCACCTACGAGGGGATCGACCACGCACTCCGGACGGGGAAGAACCTCGGCGAGATCGGCTCGGTTGTGATCGACGAGATCCACACCCTCAAGGAGGGCGACCGCGGCCACCGGCTCGACGGGACGATCGCGCGGCTGAAACAGTACTGTCGCCAGCGGAACCACCGGGCACAGTGGGTGTACCTCTCTGCGACCGTCGGCAACCCAGAGTGGCTCGCCCGACGGCTGCAGGCCACACTCGTGGAGTTCGAGGAACGGCCCGTCCCGATTGAGCGCCACGTCACCTTCGCGGAGGCCCGCGAGAAGGTCCGTATCGAGAATCGGCTGGTGCGGCGGGCGTTCGACAGCAAGTCCTCGAAGGGGTACCGGGGCCAGACGATCGTGTTCACCAACTCCCGACGACGGTGTCACGAGATCAGTCGGAAACTGGAGTACGACTCTGCCCCGTACCACGCCGGGTTGGACTACGGACAGCGCAAACGCGTCGAAGAAGAGTTCGGTGAGCAAGACCTGGCGGCGGTCGTCACGACGGCCGCGTTGGCCGCCGGGGTGGACTTCCCCGCCTCGCAGGTCGTGTTCGACTCGTTGGCGATGGGGATCGAGTGGCTCTCGGTCCAGGAGTTCGAACAGATGCTCGGGCGTGCGGGCCGCCCCGACTACCACGACGAGGGGAAAGTGTACGTGCTCGTCGAACCGGACTGTGTCTACCACAACTCGATGGAGATGACGGAAGACGAGGTGTCGTTCAAGCTCCTCAAGGGGGAGATGGAGGACGTGAACACGGTGTACGACGGGCCGGCCGCGGCCGAAGAGACACTGGCGAACATCACCGTCGCCGGCGAGCAGGCGAAGACAGTCAACGAGCAGATGGTCGGCGACGTGCCGACGACCCACGCGGTCGGGAAACTGTTGGAGTGGGAGTTCATCGACGGGTTGGAGCCGACGCCGTTGGGACGAGCGGTGACGGAACACTTCCTGTCACCCCGTGACGCCTTCCGACTGCTCGACGGCGTTCGCACCGGCCTGTCGCCGTACGAGATCGTCGCGGACGCGGAGCTGGCCGACGAAGACGAGTTGTGAGTCGGGAGACGCGTGCTCCCGTAGAGAGCGTGTGACTGCGGCGTGGTCGGTCACGGGGGGAGACCGTCCCGCCGCCGTTCGGTGGACGACTCGCATCTCACTTCATATTAACTCTCTCCGTGCTGGCGAACGGCTACAACAGGTCACTCGCCGCGAACTCCGCAGTCAGGTCGTCGACACTCTCGACGATGGTGTTACACGCCGGTGCGACGGCGGGCTTCGGGTCGTAGCCGACCGCTTCCCCGGCGTGGTCGAGCATCGGGAGGTCGTTCGCCCCGTCGCCGACGGCGACGGTCTCGTCGGCACCAACGTCGGCTGCGAGTTCGGCGAGCGCGTCGTCTTTCGTCCCCTCGACGAGTGGCCCCTTGACCGCGCCGGTGAGCCTCCCGTTCTCGTCGGTCGGGAGGCGGTTGGCGACAGTCGTGTCGACGTCGGTCTCGGCAGCGTCGAGTGCGGCACCGACACCGCGTTCGAACCCACCGGTGAGGATCGCGACGTGGTGGTCGGCCGCCAGCCTGTCGAGTAACTCACCCATCCCGGGTCGGAGCCGAACCTCGTCGAAGGCCTCCCGCGTGTCCGCCGACGAGAGCCCGTCGAGTAGCCCCGCCCGTTCGCGGAGACTCTCGGCGTAGCCGATCTCGTCGTTCATCGCCCGTTCGGTGATCCGGGCCATCTCGTCGGCGACACCCGCACGCTCGCCGAGCAACACGGTCATCTCCGAGTCCGAGAGTGTTCCGTCGAAGTCGAACGCGATCAGTGACACGGGTGGACGTGAGCACGCCGGGCGCTTAGCGTCGGGGGTCTGGTCTCTGCTCGGTCACGCCTCCCACAGCTGTTCGATCCGTCGTCGAATCCGGTCGAGCACGACAGTAACCACGTCTCGGTACCCGTCCGGCCACGTCGCCGGCTCCCCTGGTGTTGTCGCGTCCGGCGGCGGGTGGAAGTGTTCCCGTGGATCGTGAGAACTCGGGTGTCTGTCCCACCGACACTCCCAGCTACTCCCCGCGCGATCTTCGCGGTAGTGGAGGTAGAAGTCGTCGTTCTGGAACCACTGGACGGTGAGCTCGGCGGTCGTCTCCTCCTCCGGGTAGTAGTTGGGATCGAGCGGGGCCCGGAGTCGGAGACGACTCTCCGAGTGTGTCAGACGGACGCGCTCGAACTGTCGTGTCGTCTGGAGACGGTCGGCGATCCGTTCGAGCACCGGCCGGTCGACGGCAGCGCCACGCACTGTTCAGTCCGCACCGACCGTCTCTTCGGTTCTCGCCGTACGCCGTCGCGCGCGGTCGTACCGACGGCGCTCGGCCACCGCCGTCTCCCAAGCCGTCAGGTCGTCGTACACGGCAGCGAGGGGGTCGTCGTCTTCGACCACGCCGCTCTCTGCGGCACCGATGGCGTCGACGCCGCTCGGAGTGTCGACCTCGTACCGTTCCCGGAACGACTCGATCCGCTCGCTCGCGGCTGTTGCGCGTCGTCTGAGCTCTTCTCGGCTGTGTTCTGCTGCGAGCCGTTCGACCGTCCGCCACTCGAGGTAGCGTTCGTTCCGCTCGTACCGACGCGGCCGTCCGTCGTGGCGGTCGACGATACCCAGCTCGGTGAACCACTCCAAGTACTTCCGAGCAGTCTTGGGGTCACAGTCCGCTCGCTGAGCCAACTCCGGTGCCGGTGTCGGCGACCGGGTCTCCAACACGACGCTGTAGAGCCGTTGCTCGATGTCCTCACTCTCGAACGGACTGTCGAACTCGGGAGAGCCCGGCTGGTCGTCGGTCACAGTCGAACACTGACGCCGACCGGACATATATCCTGCGTAGCGGATACACCGCTGTCGACGCGAACTGCCCTCCGCCGTCGACGGGCCTGTCTCCTCGCTACGCGGCAGTTCGTGCAGCATTTCGGCCCGCGGAAAGGCTTACACCGACGGCAAGCGACCCTCGGAGTACGTGAGAACACTCGTCACAGACCCCGTGGACGACGCCGGGCTGGATCTCCTCCGAGAGGCTGGCCACGACGTGACCACGGGGTACGATCTGGAGGGGGAGCAGTTACTCGACGCCGTCGGCGACGCACACGCGCTGATCGTCCGCTCGGGGACGGATGTCTCGGAGGCGGTGTTTGAGGCGGCCGAGGAGCTGGTGATCGTCGGCCGTGCCGGGATCGGTGTCGACAACATCGACGTGGACGCGGCGACCCGTCACGGCGTGGTCGTCGCCAACGCCCCGGAGGGGAACGTCCGCGCCGCCGCCGAGCACACGGTGGCGATGGCGTTCGCGACGGCGCGGTCGATCCCGCAGGCACACGCACGACTCCGGGGCGGCGAGTGGGCCAAGTCGGCGTACCTCGGGACGGAGTTGAACGGGGCGACGCTGGGGATCGTCGGACTCGGTCGGGTCGGCCAGGAAGTGGCCAAGCGACTGGACGCGCTCGGGATGGAGTTGGTCGTCCACGACCCGTACATCAACGAGGAACGGGCGGCGCAGTTCGGCGCGGAACTCGTCGAGGAGTTAGACGACTGTCTCTCGCGTGCGGACGTGGTGACGGTACACACGCCGTTGTTACCGGAGACGGAGGGGATGATCGGGACCGCGGAACTGGAGACGCTCGGTGACGGGTTCCTGGTCAACTGCGCACGCGGTGGGATCGTCGACGAGGACGCACTCGCCGCGGCGGCCACCGACGGATCGTTGCGCGGTGCCGCGGTGGACGTGTTCGCCGACGAACCGCTCGATCCGGACTCCCCGTTGCTCGACCCCGAGGAGATCGTCGTCACGCCGCACTTGGGAGCGAGCACCCGCGCAGCCCAGGAGAACGTCGCCGTCGACACCGCCCAGCAGGTGTTGGCGGCGTTCCGTAGCGAGCCGGTCGTGAACGCGCTGAACGCGCCGTCGATCGACGAGACGGCGTTCCCGGCGGTGGAGCCGTACGTCGAGTTGGCGGACACGGCCGGCCGGGTGGCCGTCCAACTGCTCGACGAACGGGTCGGGGACGTGGAGGTTCACTACCAGGGGGATATCGCGGAACGCGACGTAGAGTTGGTGACGGCCTCGGCGCTCCGGGGTGTGTTCGGTTCGTTAGAGTACGAGGTGAACGCGGTGAACGCGCCCAGAATCGCCGCGGACCGCGGCGTCGAGGTGACAGAGAGCAAGACCAGACAGGCCGACGACTTCCAGAGTCTCGTCACGGTGACAGTCGGTGACGGCACCGAGGAGATGGCCGTCTGTGGCACCCTGTTCGCCGACGACGACCCACGGATCGTCAGGATCGACGGCTACCGGGTCGACGCTCGCCCGTACGGGCAGGCGTTGGTCGCCCGGAACCGGGACGAGCCGGGTGTGATCGGGTTCGTCGGGAGCGTGCTGGGGCAGGCGGACGTGAACATCGCGGGGATGTTCAACGCCCGCGAGACCTCCGGTGGGGAGGCGCTCACCGTCTACAACCTCGACAACCCGGTTCCCGACGACGTGCTCGAGGAACTGTTGGACGACGAACGAATGATCGAGGCGACACAGCTCTCCCTGGAACGGACGGAGTGACACCACCCGTCAGGACTGCACGGTCCGGCCAGACGATTTCGTCCCCCGACACGACACACCGACTGGTTCGTATGGGCGCTCTCTGGGGAGACAGAGACAACTGTGCGGTCGCGGTGCGGAAGCGGTACGGAAGTGGTGTGGAGGCGGTGCGGTCGGGCACGACGACAGCAGACGCGAGCGCGCCGCAGGGCGGCGCGCTCGCGCTTTTTGATCGACATTTTCCTTCGGGTGGGCACGCGCAGCGCGCCCACCCGAGGAGCGAAAAAGGTCGTTCAGTGGGTCTGGACCCGTCCCTCGCGGATATCCTCGGCACACCCCTCACAGTCGTCGACGCCGGCCTCGAAACAGGCCGGGCGACCACGGGCGTCGATTGGGACGGCCCGTCGTTCGGTGTACCGGCGACAGACGATCCGGGCGTTCCCGTCCGGGTCCGACGGGAGGTCGAACTCCCGGGGGTCGACCCGTTCGGCGGTCTCGCGGGCCTCGCGGTAGGCGCGTTTGCTCTCGGCGTACTCTCGGCCGGCACGGCGGGCCTGCTGGCGGACGATGCGCCGGAGACGATCTCTCAAAGACACTTTGTGTTTAATTGGTGTAAAAGTTGTCTTATGCTGAACAGAACAGCTGTGGGTTCAGTTCTTCTCTTTTTCAAGCTGCTTTTCTAGCTCTTCTTCGCCAATCTCATCTTCAACGTACTTCCCTCGAATCTGGGATACCTCTGTTGATTCCTCCATACGATGCTCTGGCGGAGTCTCCCGCCACGGAAGAAACCAGTGATCGTCCGTCGCACCAGGATGTGGTATTCCACGAATAGTAAGCTCAACAGCGCCGGACACTACCGCACCAACGACGAACGCAACGGGAAGCGAAAGCCATGTCGACGCAAGAAGCACCCCAATGCCCCCGAGTACCAACGGAAGCTTCTGATCAACGAGTTTCATAGCCCCGATTGCTTGTCTGTTCACTAATAACTTTCGCAAATTCAGTCTAGCAGCTGAGGGCTTGAGATGTCTTTAGAAAAGTTTAAGTCCTTGTGAGTGTTCCTTACTGGTATGGACGATAAGTCCTGTTCCGAAGAGGTGGATCGTCGAGGAGTCCTCAAGTCAGTCGGCGCGGCAGGGGTAGCGTCCGGCCTGGGACTTGTTGGTTCCTCAATGACGGCCGCCGCTACTGGCGGCGACGAGGCAGAGTTCAACATCACCGATGCGACACTCAAGGACGCAGACGCGGCTGCGTTCGACCGTGAAGCGACCCTCCATGGTGAAGAGAGCGGTCAGCTCACTCGCGAGATGGCGCGTGCCACTGGTCGATCTGCAGAGACGCAGGCGATCTCCTTTGACCTGGAGACTGACGACCAGGATGTCAACGCTGTCTCTCCGGCCGTAACCGCAGTCCCGATGAAGCCGGCTTCGAAGGACTGGAACGATGTCACTCCGACAGATATCACGCTCCAGTTCGCACTTACAGCCGACGACAACGGGCAGCGGAAGGCTGTCTCCACGGTCGGTGTGTCCTTCCACAGCGGTCCGCGCGCACTCTCCTCTAACGAGATGCGTGTCGACACTTATGGAAAAGACTCCGACGACGAGATCAGTGTCGTTCGCAAAGAGACGGCAGAACGCCCGGATGTCGGGACGGACGGCCTCGGCTGTGACGGTTGTAAGGTCGTTGTGGGTGCGATCTGCGTCGGTGTCAACACGACCTTGGGACGTAAGGCCTGTATCTCCCGGTGCATTCCGATTGTGATCAGTAACCCGCTCATCGGAACCGGCTGTGCGGGGCTGTGTTACGCTCTGACATCCACATTCGGGAAGATCGCTTGTGGCTCCGGTGGTCTCTCTGAGGGGGCCTGCCGCGCAGTCAACTTCTGCTGACGGACTTCTCGTCACAGAAGTATCGACCATTTTATTCTCAGTTAATTTGTATTGTTATAAATTAAAGTATTTAAACAAAATATAAGCACCAGTTCTGCTTGTCCCTGAGTTTAAATACGATCCCGCACCAACCACCGTGTGCCTCCCACCAGAAACAGTACCGGAGGCAGGAGAACTATGTCAGACGTGCGAACACACGCGGAAGAGATCAGTGCGCAGTTCTCAGACCACCTCGACGTGAGCGTCGACGAGATCGAGTCCGAACTCCGGACCCTCGTGGACGACTACAGCGTCCCGTTGGCGGAGGCGCGCCGGAGCGTCACCAGTTCCTACCTCGACGACGCGGGGATGGAACGGGACGAACTCGCGCCGGACAGCAGCGAGTCGACGCTCGTCGGCGACATCGACACGGACGAGCAGTGGGTCGACCTGGAGGTCCAGGTGGCGGACCTGTGGGAGCCGGGCCACGACTCCATCTCGCAGGTCGGGCTGTTGGGCGACGAGTCGGGGACGATCAAGTTCGTCGCCTTCGACACGAGTGACCTCCCGGAGTTGGAGGCGGGAACGAGCTACGCCCTCGGCAACGTCGTCACCGACGAGTACGAGGGTGACTACTCGGTGAAGCTCAACCGGACGACCACCATCGACGAACTCAACCGCGAGGTCGAGATCGGCGACGACGGGATCACCGTCGACGGTGCGCTCGTCGACCTCCAGTCCGGCTCGGGGCTGATCAAACGGTGTCCCGACGACGAGTGTACGCGGGTACTCCAGAACGGCCGGTGTTCCGAACACGGGCAGGTCGACGGCTCGTTCGACCTCCGGCTGAAGGCGGTGTTGGACGACGGCGACCGCGTTCAGGAGGTCATCTTCGACGAGGCCGCGACGGCGTCGCTGACGGGGATCGACCTCCCGGAGGCCAAACAGATGGCCCAGGACGCACTCGACACGACAGTCGTCGAGGAGGAGATCGCGACCCGTGTCGTGGGGCGGTACTACCGGGTCCACGGACCGGAGTTCCGCCGGTACGTCCTCGTCGACGAGTTCGAGGAACTGGACGGCACCGCGAGTGCCGAGGAGACGCTGATCCGCGCGAGGTCGATCTGAGATGAGTGGTGTTCCAACACGAGAGGTCGCACGCCGCGTGTTCGCGGCCGAGTACAACGACGGCAGTCACACGTTCAAAGAGTCCGACGACGAGCGGGCACCGTTGTACTACCTGCTCCCGACGGGCGAGCACGCCAACCGGGTGTTCCTCGTCGGCACACTCACCGAGACGGACGACGTGGGCGAGGACAGCGAGTACTGGCGGGGTCGGATCGTCGACCCGACGGGGACGTTCTTCGTCTACGCGGGCCAGTACCAGCCCGAGGCGGCCTCGGCGCTGCGTGACCTGTCGCCACCTGCCTACGTCGCGGTCGTCGGCAAACCCCGGACGTACGAGACGGACGACGGCAGCGTGAACGTCTCCGTCCGCCCGGAGTCGATCTCGGAGGTGTCGGCCGGGGCCCGCGACCGGTGGGTCGCCGAGACGGCCGAACGCACGCTCGACCGGATCGAGGCGTACGACGACGAGGCCAACGAGTACGGTCGGATGGCGCGCGAACGGTACGATCTCGACGTCGAGCAGTACCGCGAGGCGGTCGTCGCCGCCCTCGAGTCGTTGGAGGAGGGTGACGAACTCGCCGCCGACGAGAGGGAGTCGCCGGCCTGAGAACGGCTCCCGTCTGACGAACGTTGAAGTGGCGAGCGGCCGCAGCCGTCGTCGTGGGAAAGAAAGACAAGACGATCTCGTTCCGGGTGAGCCAGGAGTCGTTCGAGGCGCTGAGCGAGATCGCAGACGAGCGCGACCTGTCGTTGTCCGCGTTGTTCCGGGACTACGTCGACGCGCTCGTCGAACACGACGGACGCGTCGAGGTGGTGTCGGAGTCGGCGAGCGACAGACCGGAGGTGGCCGACGACGAGGAGCCGTCGTTCCCGCCGCGGGTGACGGTGCCGAAACAGTTCGTCCGGGAACACGAACGGTTGGAGCTCGAGTCCGAACACCTCCGCGAGCAACTGGAGGAGTACCGCCGGTACGTCACTCACCTCCAAGACCAGCTCGACGAGGCCGACGACGAGGTCTACCTGGAGGAACTGGACGGCACCGTGGAGGAGACGGACGACGGGGAGGGGTTCGAGATCGACACCGACGAACCGTACCGGCTCGGTTAACCCGTCAGTTCGCGGCGGCTCTCGCGGGCGAGTCGGGCGGTCTCGGGGTCGCCGTCCACCTCCGCGAGCGACTCGACGGCCTCCAACGTTCGGACCGCGGAGTCGAGGAACGACAACACGTCGCCGGGGTAGGCGTACAACATGTAGTCGTCGCCCATCACGTCGACGATGGCGTCCGGGCCGAGCCCCTGGGCACGTAGCTCCAACAGGTAGACGGCGAACTTCCGTTCCGGGTGGCCGCAGTAGGGGTTGTCCTGGCAGTCACAGTCGAGGAAGTCCTCGGCGAACTCCAGCAGCCGGTCCTGGGTGGAGTCGTCGAGCTCCGCCAGCCCGTCCCCGGTGAACACCAGATCCAGCGTCGCTCCCTTGAACGCCCCCTTCGGGACACTCGTGTCGAGCTGTGAGGCGATCTGGCGGTGGTTCTTCAGGTAGATCTTGTCCGTGATCGCCACGCCGACAGTAGCTCTCGGGACCGTATCAGCCTGCTGGTCTACTGTGGTTCCGTGTCGGTGGGACGCCCGAACCTCACTACTCCAGGTCGGCCCACTCGAACCGGTAGCCACCGACAGCAACCGGACAGGCGAGTTCTCCCAGTACGGACAAGAGGCTGAGAACGAACAACACCGGAGTGACCTGCACGAATCTCGTTCGGTATCCGGCAACTGTCATGACCCCCTCACGGAGAAAGTCGAGCGCCACGATCGGATTGAGCACACTGACCAGTCGAACCCACGCGGGTCCTCTCCCGGGAGACGGGAAGACGACAGTCCAGAGGCCGAAGAAGAACAGAGACACGAGGACAACCACGGCGAGTGAGCGGACTCGTGACGAGACGGCCGCAGAGACGGCGACGACGAACACGGTCCAGACAGTCGCGACCGAGACGACCCACAGAGTCCACGCCACGAACCCGACCACGTGTGCGCTGTCGAACCGCACAGTCACGAGAAGCTCGGCCACGAGGATCAGCGGGAGGAGCGTCGCGACGGTGACGAGCGCCCTGGCGACGAGTTTGGAAGCTAGCACCGTCCGCCGAGAGACCGGTTGTCCCAACAACAGTCGGACAGTGCCGGTCTGGCGCTCGCCGACGACAGCCCGAAACCCTACCGCGGTGCCCAACACGACGACCGGTATCAGAAACCGCCAGCCGAGTCCGGCGATCAGCTCGGCCACAGAGTTCGCTGGCCCGGGGCGGAGCGTCTGAACGAGGTCCGGAGCGACGACGACTGCCGCGACGACGACCGCTGGAACTGTCCACCCACGGACCGCGTGACGGATGTCGTACACGACCAGCGTGTACCACCGCCCCGCCCGGCCAGTGTCTGGCGTCGGAAAGGCGCTGCCGGCGGCGGTGATACGACTCCGAACGGGGCCGAGAAGTCCGCCGTCGGAACCACTGACACCGATCCGGCCGTTGTCGAACCGCCGGATGCCCACAGTGATCGGTACCGCACCGAACAACAGAAACACACCGACTCCGACAACCTGCCACTCGAAACTCCCGGCAGCCGAACCGGACTGTACGACCCCAGTCGACCACCGAACTGCCTGCCAGAAGTCGATCAACGGGTTGGCGCGCTGGACGAGCTGTACCCACAGTGGTGCGGCTGGTAACACATCGTAGCTGGGAATCGACGGGGTTCCTGCGACTAGCACGGTGACGGCTGGACGGACGAACGTATCCCAGAACCCGTACCGCGCGTTGAACACGAGGTACGTCACTGCGACTCCGGCGAGTACCCGATACGAGGACGAGAACGCGGCCGAGTAGCCGACAGTAATCGCGGTCCAGACGAGCCCGTACAAGATCGTGAACGACCCGGCTGTCGAGAACAACGAGAGGTTCCAACCACCGTAGTTCAGCCGAGCAGCTACACTCGCGACGACGAGTGCCGCGAGGACGAACCCGGTGACGGTTACGGCCCGTGCGAGGAACTTCCCCAAGACGAACTCGCGTCTCGTCGTGCCGGCTCCCATCACCAGCCTCACCGTTCCACTGGCCCGTTCCGCGAGGACCGAACGGTAACAGACGCCCGCGACTACGACGACGATCCCCCGACGGAGGTCGCTCGCAGTCAACAGGACGTACTCCGACAGCGGTCGTAGATCCGGGTTCGCAGTGGCGACGATGCCCGGGAGGATCCACAACACGAGTACCAGCCCCACCCCCCAGAGCCGTCGTTCTCTCACTGCACGGAGTAAGTCATCGCGAGCGATCGTGGCGACCCGACTCATCGCTCACTCTCGGTCATCTGTCTGAAAACCTCTTCGAGTGATCGCGACCGCGCCTGCACGTCCCGAACCGTGTCGGACGACTGCACGAGCTTGGATATCACTTCCACCTTCGGCTCCTCGTCTGTGCACGAAACACTGAGAACGTCCCCGTCGGCGACCACCTGTGTCACCCCACCGACACTGTCTACTTCCGTGGCGTACTCCTCGGCAGACGTGGCGAGAGTGAAGCTCAGTTCGGTGTCTCCGACGGAGCGAATCTCGTCGACACTACTGGACTCGATCAGCCGCCCGTCGTTCATGATCCCCACCCGATCACAGACGGCCTCAACTTGTGACATGATGTGGCTCGAGAAGAACACCGCTGTACCACGTTCCGACTCGGCTCGAACCACGTCACGGAGAATCTGCGCTCCCGCTGGATCGAGCCCCCCCAGAGGCTCGTCGAGTACTAACAACTCCGGCTCTCCGACGAGAGCGATGGCTAGTCCGAGCCGTTTTCGCATCCCCTTGGAGTACTCCCGTACCCTCCTGTCGGCGTCCGAGGCGATACCGACCCTCTCGAGTAGCCGGTCGATGTCGTCGTCCGTCCCCGCCAAGTCGACTGCGAATCGCAGGTGGTCCCGAGCGGTGTCCTGACTGTAGAACCCTGTCGCCTCTGGCAGGATTCCGACACGTCGACGAACGGCACGGGCCTCCGCTTCGGGGTCGTGTCCGAGGACTCGGACACTTCCCGACGAGCGCCTGACGAAGTCCAACAGCACGTTGATCACCGTCGACTTCCCCGCTCCGTTCGGGCCCAAGAACCCGAACACTTCACCCTGCTCTACCCGTAGAGTGACATCCTCGACTGCTTGTACCGATCCGAACGACTTGTACAGTGAGTCAGTTTCTACTGCTAACATTGCTCGGCGACAAATAAATTGTCTCGATGTGAAAGTCTTTGCGGGGCGGGCTCGCTCGGCGACTACTCACCCGATCTGGCCGTCGTACACGCTGCCGTCCAGTCCGACGCGAACACGAGCGTCGGCAACGTCGAGGTCCGGCCGGCCTCCAGGCCACCGTCGAACGGGATCTCGTCGTAGTACGGGCCTGTGGACTGCGGTGGCGGGTGTGTCGGCAGCCCACTGCAGTGCCACGGCAGCGGCTGTCACCACGCCGTCTGAACACGAAAGGTATATGAAGAAGAGATACAGACATATCGGTGTGTCCGGGTTGGGGTAGTGGTATCCTTCAGCCTTGTGGGGGCTGAGACACGGGTTCAATTCTCGTACCCGGACCTCCCGAAACTCACTCCGACCAGTGACGACGTTCGGTTCTCTCGGTTGTAGCTACATTACCAATATTAAGTAAGAGTCATACGTCTGGGACGACAGCCTCACACCGTGCGGCGTGTCGATGTAGACAACGAGGCCGCCGACGGGAGCTACACCCCCGACAGCGATCCCGACGATCACCGCGTCACAGCGGTTCGCTCGGCGGTGACGGCGTTCGTCGACGAGCTCGCGGCGGAGACGGAGTTGGATCGGTTCGCGGCCGTGCTCGAGGGTGCAGAGCCGACGACGGCCGATCTGGGAGCGACGCCGGAGTCGTGGACGGAAGACCTCCTCGTGGAGCCGTTGCTGGCGGCCGTCGGGCTGGAGAAGGCACCGGGGCGACCCTCCGACTACCGGGACGTAGACGGGGACACTCGCCGGGAGACACCGGACTTCCGGCTGGCGGAGTCGTTCCCCGCGGTCGGCGAGGTGAAACGGCCGGGGAGGCTGGGGGCTGCAGAGACGGATCTACTCGACGACTACCTCACGAGCAAGGCGTGGCCCGACTACGGTGTCGCGACGGACGGGGTCGAGTGGGTCGTCTACCGGGCGGAACACGGCGGTGACTTCCTCCGGTTCCACGAGGCCGCCCGGGTGGACCTCCGGCCGGCGGTGTGGGCGCTGGCACACGAGCGTGGTCACCTCCCCGAACGGCCGACTGCGGCCGACCTGGAGCCGCTCGCACGGTTCGCGGCGGCGTTCGCCCCCGAGCGACTGGAACGCCTCCTCACTCGGGAGGCACCGCGGGAACTCCGGGACGACCGCCAGCAGGCAGTCGACGACTTCTACGACCGGTACGTCGCGTCGTTGTTCGGCGAAGGGGACGCCGTCGACACCAGTCTCCGCGCGGCGGTGTCGACGCCGCCGGACGCGACGGACCGCGAGCGCGACCTGTTCGTCGTCTCGCTGGTCAACCGGCTCCTGTTCGTCCGGATCCTGGAGACTCGTGGGGTGGTGGCGTCGGGGCTGCTCGCCGACTGTCTCGACCACTACGAGCGCCACGGCGACGGGATTCCCTCGGGGTTCCACCGGGTGTACCTCCGTCGCCTGTTCGACCTGCTCGACACCCCGAGAGAACGACGACCCGACGACGTTCCAGAGCGGTTCGCCGAAGTGCCGTACTTGGGTGCCGAGCTGTTCCGGCGGCCGGACGGCCCCTTCGAGACGTGTTGGGTGCCCGACGAGCCGTTACGGCGA
>P_A23_Liq_3_FmtDRAFT_1000010_pt1 | contig 34610 bp, 29 predicted proteins | sample PonA233FremontCA_FD_10237 | JGI IMG/M metagenome (IMG submission 10237)
TCGCTCTTATGTAGAAACGCGGAAAGAGGTCGTTTGGTTGTGCCAGCTCCGAATTGAGTACGCTATCTCGGGTTCAAATCGCCGGACTACGGTGGGTGTTCAAAATGTTAAATCGTCTTTCCGCAGCTCTACACAAGAGCGCTTTTTCTTAACCAACAACAGAAGTGAATGGGACGGTATGTTGGTTAATCAAGATCAATCCGCATTAGCAGGGAGACGACCATCCGGTCGCAGGACTCGACCCCGTTTGATTTCGTGATTGACGCGACGCAGGTGCTTACAACCGCCTTCGGGTGAGCTCTGTTGCCAGTCGGGACATGTACACGATTCATCGATGACGTCGACTTCGTACCTGTTACCGGATGCGGACTGTACCTCATAGCGGCCACTTTTCGAGAGGAGTGAGACGTCCATCGCTTCGGCGACGGCACGCTTCGTACGGGGCTCGAGATCGTACTGTAACGCTGCGTTCTCGTTGACGACCAGTCGCTCGCGAGCGATGCGGAAGTCCCGCGAGCGTTAGTGAGCGGGACGTCGGTGAGCTTGATCACCGGAAGGGCCAGCGGCGGGTGGGGTGGGCCGGTGAGTACCACACCAATCAGGCGATGGGGCTAGTTGTTCAGCAACTGTACTGATGTAGGGCTGAAAGCACCCCGGCACCCGACGCGTCTCGACGACACACGCTCCATGCGACCGACCCTATAGCGAATCGCGATCAATCAGCGTCAGGGAAACTCGTCGTCGTCACCTTCGTCGCACCGTCTTCATAGACACTCTTGCCGTGCCCAACTAGGATTCGCTCTGGGCGGTAGTCGGCGAGGCTCTCCGGCGCCTCGTCGAGAGCTGGGTGGACGCCGATGTCGTCGTCGCCCTCACAGTACCCCGGAAGGGACCGAGTGTCTCCATGACGACGAGGGCCTCATCGGCTTCGTCGACAAGGACCGCCTCCTCCCGCTCGTCTGTGTCGATAAGGCGCTGGATATTGTAGTCCGTGCCAGGAAGTTCAGATTCGAGTAGTTCCGGGCTCTCGTCGAATTTCTCGCACGTCACGTCCATCCAGCCCGGAAGATGAACGACGACGTCGCCACGGGGCGGGATGTGCCAGAAGCAGCTGCCGAGTATTTGGAGACGATTTGGCAAATATACCTCACGGAAATAGAGCGCCCGGTCTGAATTTTGGGAATAAAACGCCTCATGACTAGTTTCTACGCGGATGAGAAAAGAGAAGCAGAGCGGTGACCATCGGAACAGATAGGCCAACGATTGGAACTGTCTGTCCAAAGATAGCTGTCATGATGGCAGTGGCACCAACTATGACACAGCTGGTCAGAATCGAGAACTGACGCCAACGTGGCGCGATTTCGGCGGCATCTGAGAAGATATTTGCTGACCCCGCTCCAAGTGTCACTGCGAGCCCGATATTGTAGCTCGCTGTCAAGACCAACAGCGTCGGGAAGTACTCCCCTGTGATGAATCTATGGCTGGCGACAGTCATCCCTGCGAGCCCAATTACCACCAATAGGAGCCCAAATCCGAACCACTGAGACCACCGACCAGCAGGTGGCTCCGGAACGCTTTCGGAAGGTATACTGCGAACAACCGGCTGGGCGGCGATAAGTAGCTGTAGCCAAACGAATGAGCCGATCCAAACGGCTGCGACGCCAGGTGACCTGAAAATCTCTCTGGTGACTAAACTGATGGGTGTGAGTGTCTCTTGTGGGGACTGGTGTGGGAGCGCGGTGCCGAGGGCAATGACAAAAACGAGTACTAACAGGCCTAGGGATACAGCATCGACAAATCGGGCGAGGGGTCGGCCGACGACACCTGTGACGGAAGCAACGGCCGCACCGAGTTTGGTTGGGCCACCCCCAGTATGCTCACAGACAGATGAGCCTGTTTCGCCCCGGTGAATCTGTTTATGACATGTTTCACAAAGAGTCAGAAGGTTCTCTAATTCGTGTGACCCGCCGATACGGCGCGGAAGTATGTGGTGACATTCGAGGCTGGCATCTCCGTACTGGCCGCCCTCTGCGCCACAGTGCTGACATTGAAACTCATCACGAACAAAGGCCGCACGCCTACGTGCGGACCAATCACCGGGAAGTTCAGTCACGGATAGAGCCCGAGTGAGCCGTGCTACAGATTCGGTCCATCCCTGTCCCCCTCAGATCCTCCTCCTCCAAGCCCAACGACTTCAGCGAGCTTAGAGACGACAGAGCCACTATCTGTCTCGTCCTGCTCATCAGCGCTTTCTCGACCCACTGTTCTATCGATCTCTTCCATCAGCTGGTCAGCCCGCCGTTTCACCGTCTGATTTCCAGCCCGTTTGATTGAGGCCACTTCCTGTTCGAGTGTGGACTGGACACGCTCAACCACAGACCGTTGACGGCGTCGGTAGACAATCATCGTGGCGACACCGACGAGTATTCCACCCGCTGCGCTCCACCCGAGCAAAATGGACCACGTTGGCCGTGACGACGATTGGGCTCGATCCCATGGGTTATCGGCCAGTTCCACCTGCTCGGAGATCTGTGCGTCAAGCCGCTGACCGTTTTGACTGAACTCGATGTCCGCTACTGCCGAAGTCAACTCACGCTCTCCAAGTGTGGACGGAACCACGCTGAACGCGATCGTTACCTTCTCTCCTGGATCGAGCTCCGGTACTACGAACGCGTTTCTCCCTTCTGACCGGATCGAGACGTCGTGGTTACTAGGAGTGACCGTGCTAGCGTAACTACTGGTCTGGATCAGTGTCTTTGCCCCCGACCTGAAGTCGACCCTAATGTCGCTAAGCTTCGCATCGGTGGGCTCGATAGTCAGCCGAACGCGAATCTCCTGTGACGGAGTGGTCTCATCGTAGTCGGCACTCATGACGACAACATCCCTGACGGGTTCCTGAGCGCTGACCGACAACGGGGCACCCATGGCTGACCCGAGCACAAGCGCCACGATGAGGACCGTCGTTGCCTGGTACCTCATTCGTCTGCCACCCCGTCAATGGGTCTCTCACTCGAACTCTCGCCAATCTGGGATACTGACTGTACTGCGGGAACGAGTTCAGGGAAGGCCGCATGGCGAGACAGGTCGATATCGCTCCCAATGAGCCTATCCAGACTTCCCTGTCGCCATCGTTCCTGAATCACCCTAAACTCGGAGGCATTCTCAAGGCTAACGTTCCCATACAGAACCACCAGTGTCAGCTCGAACGGACTGTCGACCCAGCAGTCACTCAGAACCGTCCCGATGTCGTGGCGGCTGTTGATTGCCTGTAGGTCACTTTCGACTTCCCCAGACATACTCAAGACGCCACTATTCCCCGCCGAAGTCATCGGGATCAGGGTCTTGTCTAACTTGCTGTTCGCCCGGAACGTCCTACTATTGTCAAAGTTATCCTCAATCGGCTCCGACACGATGTCGAGAGCGGTGCTGATCTGGCGGAGGATACTGTCCCTGACGAGCAGCCCGTCGTCGATGAGATCGAAGAGACTCTCTGCTTCGGTGAGGCTCTTGCGGCTCAGATCTTCCATCGAGTCGATGTTGAGTGGGATGTCACCGACCGACCCGGAGAAATTATCTACCGGGGTGACCCTCTGGCGGCACGTCTCTCGACGCGTCTCGGCAGCGCGAATATCACTCTCCTTCTCACCGATGAGGTCCTCCGCAACCGTTTGACGAGTCCCAAGGAGCTCACAAACGTCCTCCAGCTCCGTCTCCAACTTTGGCAGTTCGGTGTCGACGAGTCGTTCGCGGAGCGAAAGGAGGTGCTCGTACTCGTCGAACAACTCTGACAACTCCTCTCGAGTCTCTTGAATACTATCGAGGGTTGCTCGCAGGCGCCTCCGCTCGTTCCGCTCGTACCATGAGGTGTTAGCGATCTGTTCTTCGATCTCGGCCTCAGAGTTGCCTAAGTATGGGTCGATCCCCTGCTCGTATCGGTTCGTGTAATCCTCCTCGCTCAGGCCTCGGACATTCGCATCGAGGTCCTCTTCGTTCTTCTCCCAGAGGTCGTCGATTCGCCGTTCGAAAGCGTGATCCTCTAGTTCTGCGTCAATCTGTGCTAAGACGAGATTCAAGAAGGCGTACTTTCCGAGGGCCCGATGGGGAATGAACTGCTCCGGGTCGAAGTCCTCAATACCGTTCTCCGCTGGACTGTCGCTGAAATCGTCGGCCGACACCAACCGCTCGGGGAGGTCGGTAACCACTCGACTCATCCCCTCCTGAATCTCGTCAACTCCGGCGAGCGTCACGTCTAGCACCGAGGTGGCGTCGATGAACTGTGAGCTCCGTCCCGATATCTCTGCGCTGATGTCGTCGATGGTCTCGGGAACTGATCCAGGCTCGAACTCTATCTTGCGAAGTGCGTTGATATTCGCTTCGAGCTGTCCGAGAGCGTCCCGATGTGACTCAAGCTGCTCCCTCTCACGCCGCTGCGCACGGATTTCCTCTCCTGACGTCAGCAAATCGAGCGCCGCCTGTACCGTGGCCCCGATATTGGCGACGTCGACTGTGTACATGTCATAATCGAGCTGGTTGTACGTGTTACCAATGTCTCCGGCACTGACCGTCGCAAGCGACAGAATCGCCGAAGCCAGCTTGAAATTAACCCGAGAGAGGTAGCTCTCTCGCCTATCACTGTCGTGTTGTGAGGTGTCAACCCGCTGCTCTTCAATTGGGGCCACGAAGAGCTTGTCAAGTGGTGGCGTGGTGATGTCGACGTAATCCATCGTACTGGCCACAGGCGTTTGAATCGTCTCCGTCAACAGGCCGTCACCGTTCGCTCCTTCGTCTAACCTCTGTAGTGTGGCCAGCGCCTGTAACGTGTTGCTCGAGTTGACGTAGTACTCCGCTTCACCCTCTGGGTCGAGTGCTTGGCCGTCAGTCCGGAGTTCCGACACCGTGACCATCGCGTTCACCCTCACATCGAGGTCGAATTTACTCTCGATACCCTCAGCAGCTCGACGGACAAGCGGTGCGAGCAGTGGCAGGATCCCGCTTCCAGTTCCTCCAGATCCTGTACCGACTAACCAGATTGACGCTGACGTGTCCTGCTTGTCGAGCGCAGATCGCATCTCGTTGCCGATACTCCGCTTGACACGCCCGTCGTGGCGCTCCAAGAGGAACCGACCCACGCACGGGTTCCGGGTCGCCCCTTGGATGTTCAGGCTATGGTTTGGACTCAGGTATGGAACTGACGGGTCGTTCTTCGCCTGGTCAAATTCCTTCTTGATCCGGTCGTTCGTGTTGAGCCGAATTCCCTTGAACTCATTCGGAACGGCAGCGCTGTCGATAGTTGCCGACTCAATGGGGATGTACTCGATATCTAAGTCGGGCTCCAAGCGCTCCTCCAGGGAGTGGATCCGCTGTGCGGTTCGGAGCCCACCCGTTCCAACCGGAATGACGAAGAGCTTGTTCCGGGTTGGCTCATTGATCTGCTGTCCATCCGACTCTGTGGCATCGTCGGCACCTTGGTCCGGGTCACCGGCTGCGGTCTGTGGCTTGTGTTCGCTCATATGTGTTAGCCGCCGGGAACGGCCCTGAAACAGGGCACCACGTTTCCGACGTATGTACACGTATGCTGCCTTTCCCCCATCACTCCGTTAGCCACTATTCGGGGCTCGGTTTGGAAATCCAGGTCTCATCTGGAGTTCTGGAATTACCCCGACTGCTTTCTGGGTGTGCGTATCGTCCGGACTCTGCTCGTCTTGAACGGTTGGACCAGGGACCGTTCCAGCAGGCTGAGGGGTCCGGTCAGAACTCAAACACTCTGTCAGAACGATTGTTGAGTCGGCCTACTATTGTGTCTCTCATCTACTCGGTCAGTGGCGCTGATAATTGCCATTCCTGAATATCGGTAGGGTAGAACTGAAAACGCCCTCTCTCAGAACAACAAATTTTGCGGATCACTTCTCCGTGTATAAGACAATCTCTTACTCTGAAGACCACTATCGGCAGTCATTATAGTATAAAAAATTTTCCCAGACAATCCGTCTTCGGATTAGCCAGTATATCCCCGGCACATAGGAGTAATTGCGATGGCAGTGAACGACTCCGATCCGGCCGACGACGCACAGGCGCAAGATGATCTCAATCCGTTCGCGATCAAGGCAGTGAAGGCGGAAGTCGCTGAACAGGCCGAGCACCAGGAGAACTTCCAGACCTCCATGCGCGTTGTGTTCGATCCTGACCCCGAGGCGACCCAAGAGTTCCAGGAAGAACTCATTGGGCTTATCAAGCACCACCTCTCGGAGGAAGATGTTTCTCTGGCAGAAGTCGCGATTGGTCTCTGGGATGAGATTGTCCGCATGGAGGAGATGTTCCGGGAATCTGACGAAGAGGAGTCTTCCTCCGACGCTTCCGATGAAGATGATTCGGGTGTCGCGGGGGGCGGATCTTCGGACATCTCGGATACCCTTGAGAAGCTAGCAGATGGAGAGGACGATTCGGAGGCTGGCAATGAGACTGAAGCGGACAGCCCCGACGATCCGGCCTTTCACTGAATCTGCTAGGTTCTTTTTTGAGAAGGGAGTGACGACCAGTCATGTGGAGTGTAGATCCATTCTATTAACTAATATTGAACACTACGGCTCTGTTGAAATCCTTAGGGAATGATACATTCTGACCCGGATGGGGTCAGTACAGGGCACGCACGGATCGCTTAGTACAGGGAACGCATTTACTATTGAACTCAGTAGCTGAAGCATGAACGAGGGCCGCGGTTTCGGCTTGGAGAACCCGTGGATGTTCGTCTTCACGAACGTTGTTGTCTGGGTCGCAGTCGTTAGTACAATCCAATCGGTTCTCTTCGACGGTGAATTGATTGGTGCAGTCATCGAGGGAACGACAGGCGGTTTCGTTTGTGGAATTGCGATATTCTATCTCAGGGAAAACGACTGGTTCTGATACATTCAGTAACTACGCACTCTTTACCGACCGGCTGTTTCAGATGGTAACATGTCCAAAGATAGGATTCCAACAGAGCCAACAGAGCTGGTACAGCCATTTATTATGAATAAGAAACAAGCACGTGTTACCAGATGGCAAGCGGCTCTGGACCATCGAATACGATCAAAGAACAGCTAAGGGCAGCAGCAGAGCCCCATGATTCGCCAGCAGAACTTAGATCACGCAGATATACCGTCTCAAAGGCATTAGATGAGTCTGAACCAATCACGGAGTCGCTAGACATAATCTGGAGCATTTATCTTGACGAGCTTGAACGCCCAGTATCGACTGTCGATGAATTTGCTCAAATTGATCGGTACACCACCGAAATCCGAGAAATATGTGCCAAGATATTCAGACAGACTGCTGAATCGTCTCCAGAATCACTGACTACTCATCTCACATCACTGAACCGCTCTGTACGATCCGAATCCGTTGAATACATCACACTCTCGCTACTCGACACGCTCCAGCACCTCTGCTCAGAAGATCTACTCCCAAACGATGACTCCTTAGATGTGATCCGGGCAGTTCGGACTGTGGGGGAAGATACTGATTCAAAGGGGATCCAGTTAGCCGTTGTCGCGACACTACGAGAGTTTGCTTCTATGGATATCTCAGCCAACGCACAGCAAGAGGCAGGTGAGGCCCTTAGAATGCTTGCTGAGCATTATGAAGGCCAACAGCGCATATTTGCGCTGGGTAGCCACGGAGTAATCGGAGCAAAAAACGGTTTTGGGACATTCTCTGAGGACGCGATTGAAGGGATTCTATCTGAAATGGAACCTGCCGAGTCTCCCAGCGAGATACAGAGGGTGTTGAGTACTTTACGTGAAAATATAGAGGAAAATATGGAATCGGTTGATCCAGCTAAGGCGATGTCTGTTTATGAAACAGGGTTGAGGGGCTGGGGACTATCAGATGACGATTTTTTTTCGTCCCTACTTGAAGTCGGTGCTAATATACATAATCCTGCTTATTTCCAGGACTATAAAAATGTCATATCTGCGGCTATTCACAATTCTAAGACCCACTTTCAAATGATGTGCCTGCTCGAATTAAAACGTATATTCGAGAATACACCTAGAACTGAAATAAAACAAAAGGCGATACATGGTCTTGTTACTATTGGCCAAGCGTCCGATAATCTATTCATACAACATAGTTCATTCTGGGGAATTGCGCAAGTAGCCGAGAGGGTTAATGATCCGGAATTGTGTGAGGATATCGTGTCCCAACTAAAACAAGGACTTCGATTGGATAACTATTTGATCCGGGGTGCAGCTGCGCTAGCAATCGGCGAAACCGTGGCAGGATCTGGCTCCATACAACTCGCTCGGAACGCGCTAGATATCCTGAAGAACGATTTACTCCCTGAGACTGGAACACCACTGTATGGTGCCCGAAGTCCAATCATGAATATTGCTGCTCGTTCGAGTAATCGCCGGATTCAAGAACTAGTTCTTGAGACTGTTCGGTCAATCGTGGATACGGAATCTCGAATAGCAGCCGAGATTTTCATAAAATACCCGTCACTCTTGTGCTCACTCGATAAGGATCTGGAAGATACTGCCGTCGAAGTGATCCAAGCTGGGTTACAGAATACTCACACTGTTGTTCGTACTGCGACTATCGACGGTATCCCCGGTAAGTGGATCGCAGAGAGGTCACATGAACTCCAAAATAAGGTGTTCCAGATGCTTAACGAGGTATGTGAGCCATCTGAGGCAGAAGTCCCGACTCAGCTATCGGCTTTACGTACCTGTCATGAATACTTCGAAGCGACGGATAGCGATGACAGAGTTGATTGGGTACATGTACTGCTTGAAAATCTGAGTGAATCCGAAAATCTTGGTATCAAGTTTTTCGCTCTGGCCAGTTTGGTTCAGCTTGACACAAAAGAATCAAAAGATCTGTTGTTGTCAGCAATAGAGACAAACCGTCAACTTGTCAGATTCGGTTTCGAATGGAGTATGGATAATCTCCCTCTTACTCCCCCGAATTCCGATACAACTTCTGATGACCTTCTTGCCTTGGTTAATTTTGTTGTAGGCGATGCTGATCCGCGTCTGGCACGCTTTGTGACTAATAAAACACATTCAGAAATACATAGGAAAGTTGATATTAACCTTAGATCAGGCTTGGCATTCTCGACTGTTGTGGAGAAAACACTGAGACAAGGGGAATTGAAGCTTCGACGAGATCTGATTGCTGAGCTTGCTGAACACGCGGAGAACTTCGGTCACGAAACCCGGTTACAGTTAATCCCCGCGCTTTCATCAGATTTCTCTGAGAATAATGCCTCGATTGAAGCGAAATGTGTGGAAACTATCGGTGAAATCTGTGTTAATACAGTCAAGGAAGATGTGTGGATGACCGCAATAAATCACCTGGAACAAGATATTGAAAATGATTCATTTATGATACTTGAGGAGAAGAAACAGGTGTTCAACAGAATGGCGAAAGAATTGCCTATGGAGGGGCCTGAAGCCGCACTCCAAGATGCTTTCCTCACAATTCTTTCAAGCTGTACTGTTACTGGGGCGTCGGTACTCGAAGGGATGTCTGAACTCCAAATCGACCGATCCACTTTCCTAAATGACCTTTGTATGGATTCAGAAATTATGGATAATATTCCACAGTCAGCCTCTTACTCTGACTTATCTGAAAGTGGCCGAACATTAACGACTGGTCTCCTTGTATATCGCCAGTCCAATACACAAATTGACATATAAGAGATACGTATACTTTCCAGTCAATACTGACTCAACCTTCCATTTGACTGGGGGTCAAACTCAATAGCTCGACAGCAATCGTTCTCCCACCTGGCGTGATTTGAGGGTGGGACAAAAGCTGTTCTAAGTCTGGTACCAATGCTCTGTTAATCTGAATGCTTTGTCTTGAGCGGATGATTCTTGATATGGTGTCTGCGGAGCGCTCACCGACAAGATCGTGCTGATGATGAAGGCAATTAACTAATACAGATAGATAGGGAACAACAACACCTATCTCGACTGTCGCAATCTCGTGAAATCCTGCTATAGCTTCGGACTGAACTTGCCATGGTTCATCTTGTAGGGCGTAAGCAAGGGATCGCAGACACCGTCTTCGGAGCCGAGGGATCTGCGATCCAATATTCCCAATAGCATCTACTGCTGCGCTCCGACAATCAGTAACCGGATCAAAAACTGCGTTTTCGAGCGCACCAAGATGGTGGGCAACGATCGAATGATAGTGCTCTGTGGCAGTTGCTAGACCACTAACCGCTCGTAAACGGACTTCATCTTCTGGATCTGACAGCATCTCCAGTAGATATTCGACAACAGATTCAGGAGACTCACACTGAGTAAACACCGCATCTTGGCTAATAGCTCGGGTAGAAAATATCCGTACTTCGGAAGACGCGCTAGTGCCAGTTTCCGTTAGGATGGCATGTGCCTCCCGAACAACACCTGGAACAGTATTGAATACATCCTCCTCAATCGCGAATAGAACAGCAGCAGCGATCATTTGCCTCGTATACTGTTCTTTAGCCGTCGAGTTTCTGCTACGTTCTGCTAGCAGCGGCTGGGCTATTTTTTTCGGATCACATCCCTCAAGCAGTTCCGGATTTACGTACGCCATCGCCGCGATTCCGCTGGCCGCACCAGCACGACCGTCAGGCGATCCAGTGGTCAACTCACGGGTCAGGTTGGATAAGATTGAGGTACTGTACCGACGCTCACCGGAATCCATCTCGTGGCAGACTGAAGCAACGCTTTTGCGCAGTTCTAAGGAGCCGTTCATCAACCTGTTGGTGAGTTCAGCTTCGACCTTTTCTGATACCTCTGGGACAGCATCAACAAAACGGGCGATCGATCGGCCGCAATAATACCTCGTGAGTACGCTGTCACGGGAGAGTGTCGATAGAAGTGGATCAACGAACGCCTCTGCACGCTCAGGAAAGCCTTCAGCAATTATCGCAAGACCCCTCGCAGCTGCAGAAGAGACCGTCCAGTCATCATCGTCAAGTGCCTCAATAAGTTCGTCAACGATACGATCGCGAGTGCCTGGGAGTAACCGAGCAAATGTTTCGAGAACATCAGCCGCCGCAGATCTAACTTTCTCGCTCTCGGCAAACAGGCCTGTAACGACCGTGCTAGTCAACTGAGTAGAGTGTTCGGGATACCGGGAACAGAGCTCATCAGCACATCGTAGTGCTCCAGCGCGTTTACGTGGTGGAGATCCTTCGATAGCGAGCCGGTCTATTCTTTTGACCGTCGAGAGTGGGTCACCAGCTGCGATTCTGGCCAGAGCAACACCCGCTTCACGACGTACATCCGGTTCCTCATCCCCTAGGGCCGCAATCAATTGCTCTCGCGTCGTTTCTACCGATTCCGGGCTGATCACTCCGAGGGCTGAGACTGTCTTGGCTGCTGCGGCTCTCACTAACCACATGTCGTCTTCCAGCCGCGTCTCTATCGCAGTTCCGACCTCCGGCAAGTCCACTGCCTGCTCAGGCGCTTCAGTCAACGCTGAAAGACTGTGCTGTCGAACCTTCCAGGACGAATCATTCACCGCATCAAATAAATGAACCAAAACCTCGGTTACCTCTGAGGCGTCTTCCTCAGCGATGATCCGGAGACAATCTGCTGCGAGGACTCGAACATCCTCTGAGGGTTCAAATGAGAGTGCTTGTGCGAGAAAGTCAGTACGGGGAGCTACCTTTTTGGGACAGTCCACGGTGAAACTGGCCAGAATACTAAGGCCCAGTTCACAGATTCCGACAGAGAGGGCAGTCTTTCCACTTACGTTCTCCACCTCCGCGAAGTTTCTGGTCAATTCCGGTGCGACAAGGTCACATATGGTAGCAAGCGACTCCTGGCTGTATGTAAAATCTCCCTCAATGGCTTCCAGCTCACGGCGCTTCTCGCGAAGCGCTTGAAGATCGCTCGCCACTTCGCTGCCTTTGTCGCCAGGACCCATCTCGGTCAATGTTTCAGTTAGTTCGTGGTAACTGTTTGTGTCAAATCGTCTCCCGTGGTGGATTGTGGTAGCTCAACGCCGTTTCACGCTGTGCTAAATGCGTTGAGCTGCCCGTCACTGAGGTATTGCTTCTCTATTGAATCTGAACCCTCAATCAAATCTCCGATCTCATCAATCCCTCTAAAACAGATCATCTCGAGGTTGATCAGCTCGAAACAGAATAGTTCCAACCAAGAGAGGCCAGTAAGGTTGACCAGATTCTTAGGCTAGCTGCTGGAATTTCACAGCAGCACTGAATGGCTGGTCTACATCAAGCTCAGATTGCTGCTCACGAATCTGTATATCGCGACTTCAGCAACGTCATCGAATTGAGGCTGGACTCATCAAGTACACTCCCCAAAGGACCACTGGGCTCATCGGTTTCAACTCCTGATTCTACGGCTCTCATCAGATATTGAGAGAGGTGGGTTCAAATCCCCCCGGTAGCAGTTTGGCTGGGGGTGACTAGCTGATCTGTATTGGGCTCTTATCTCAGCTTATATCGACAGCCTCGATAAAATGTCTCAGACAGCAGTGGCTACTCCCAAGTGCCGTAGCCGATACGTGGCAACACCGCACAACATGGATTAAAAGATAGGTATCATTCAGCGTCTACCACGGAGCACTTTGAGTACCACCGCAATCAAGAACAGCAGTGTGAGCGGCTCAGATCGCTCTCGAACCGCTCGCTGTGTAGCGGTAAACAGCGCTCCAGCAAGCGAGCGATCAGAGGAACCATGCTCAGGCTCAGGTACGTCTAACTCTTTTTCACCGCTTTCGTTTTCTTGTGAACTAACAGCCTTTCCTCGAATTTTTGGTTTCGGTTCCGGTTCTGGCGCTGGTTGACTGGCAGATCCGGTGCCCTCAGACACGCCGGTTTCCTCCCCAACTGACTGGTCAACCACCGACTGGTCGATCGTCTGAGAGTCAGCAGAGTCGACTCCGGGCGCATCCATCGGATCGGCGAAGTCAACTTCAATTTCTCCATCGCCCCCGACGAGATCTTTACGATTAAACGACCGTTCACCAGACGCAAGATCTGCGCCGGCACTACAGGAGATACACCCCTCGGAAGGATGAGTCCCGACAGCGACCAACCCGTCGTCTAGACCATCAAAACGGATGAAGTCAGCTGGTGGTGAGTAATCGGTGATTAGCTTGGTAAACTGCCGAGTAATCAATGAGGCTGCCTGGCCGTTTAACGGGGTAATCGCAGGCTCTGGGGCGACGACATCCTCTTCGAGGTACCCGCGCTGGATGTCCGCCTCAATCTCTTCTTCAGACATCTCTTCGATCCGGAGATGTTCAGCGTCATTCCGCCCCATACAGTCCAAGCATGCATTAGCCCCCGGCGCAACGAGCTGGATGAGGCCACGTTCATCTGTGACTCGCCCGGAGTCATCAGTTTCGATTGCAACGCCCCCATCAATGTAGTATCGGAGATGGCGGATAGCGAACTCGTTACAGTAGAGCCTAGCATCAAGCCTGTCGACGGCACCAATGATTACGTCACAGTTGCTCAAGTCTGACTCAGGGACGTCTTGGACCCTGGCCGGGTAGGCTTCCACAGTGGCTTCGGGATTAGCCCTGGCAACCTGTTCTCCAACCACATTGACTTTCTGACGGCCGACATCGGAGTTGGTAGCCCCATATATTCTGGGGAGATTCGACCGCTCGACCACGTCTGGATCAGCGAAGACGAAGTCTTGAACACCGAAGCGTGCCAGCTGGAGTGCTACCATCGAGCCCAAGCCACCAAGACCAACGATTCCAACTCGGGTATTGGCGATATGCTTCTGGCCGGTATCAGTAAGAGCTCGGATCGAACGATCATACCGTTCACCATCGATCGATCGGTCTCGTTCAACCTTGGGAGCGTCCAGTGGCGTCTCTAGCATCCACTCACCGACAACGCTAATCGGGAGCTTCTCACGTCGGGGCGTGGAGGGGTCGGTATAAATCGCAGTGTCAACACCCGCGTGACCTATGACGATGAACCCCAGCGGAACCTCTGGGTAAAGCTGTCCCAGCCAGTCGCGATAAGACTCCATGATGTTGTCGTCCAGCGCGCTGAATCCGGGATCCTGACTGAAAGGGTGGCTATGAACCATAATCGGAACCAGACCATCTGACATAGCATCACCAAGCCGCTCCCGCTCGATGGAAAGCTCTGGACGGACCGCACTGGATTCCATGACCGCACAGTCCTCTGCTGGAATGGGATCAATTTCCCGGACTAAGAGGCGGTTCTCTGTCGGTTCACAGTACATGTATGCGAACCGTTCGACACCATCTTCTTGTAGTGTCCACTCCCGTACGCGTTCTAACTGGGTAGCAGTTAAGACGAGTTCGAGCTCCCTGCTGGTTGTCCCCGTGTCAACAGCTACAGCCTGTGATTCAGACATTTTAGGCCTCCTGTAGCGGGTTCTTTGCCTTCGGGTTTTCAAGCGATACCTCTAGGATATTAAACATCGTCTTGAGGCTGTGCTTGTCAGGGTCCCAGTCGGATAGGGTGTGGATACAATACTTGGTGAACCCATTTGGTGCGACTGACTGTGCGTACAGGACATGTGGACTACCGCCCCGATAGGACATGTCATCACTGACGTACACCTTTGGCTGCTTGCGCGGGTAGGTCGAGCTCAGGTCAAAAATCACATCCCCGAACTGGGCTCCATCGCTGTTTTCCCATCCGTCAGGAAATTTGAGCTGCTCGATCTTGACCACGAGATCATCCGCTAGGTCATACGACATTATCGGGTTCTGCCGCTGCTTGATCATCTCGTGGAGGTCTTGTACCTCTGGAATAACGCGTTGAGGATTCATGGCGTTCCGAACACCAGTGAGTCCGCAAGTGGCTGCGTGTGGAGTTCAGCACCGTCCTCGACATGCTCAGTTAACACATCGCCATCGGACAGTGCCTGGATTCCATCGCCTGATCGATGGGTAAAGACCTCGCCACTATCGATACCGACCATTTCACGAAGTTCCCCTGCGGTTTGTTCGGATTCGACTTGAACTGAGGATCCATTCACATGTAGCTCCGTCGCAGAATCGGTGTTTTCTTGAGGTCGATCGTCCTCCTCTTCGGATGTCTCACCCTCGGTTACTGGCTCAGTTCGGACCGTATGTACCTCCCCAGAAGCCCGTTGTTGGAGGCCTGAATCCTCATCAGTCATTACTATCACCAGTATTGCCTTTCTGATCTTCAATCCCGATAGGATTCGACAGCACTCGCTCAAGCTGGTCAAATAGGGTCACGAGGGAATCCGAATTTGGGTTCCAAGCTCTTTGATTACCGAGCAGACTCAACGGGGCCCATTCGGCCGTTGAGTCGACCCTAGCTGGGGCCATACACTGTGGCCTAGATCCATTATACCGCATGTCATCGGCGATGTAGACGCGGGGTGGATGTTCTGGGTACTTTTCAGGAATCTCAATCAGGAGGGGGCCATGACGTCCCCCTGAACGGTGCTGCCATCCATCAGGAAAAGCAAACCCATCAATCCTGATCTCACGGCTCTCCGAGAGATCATATTGGAGTCTCCCACTAAATTCCTCTTGTAGTTCCTGTTTTAACTCCCGAACATCATTCAGTGTGCGTGCCAGCGTCATAGATCACCAAAGACGTTGTCTTCAGCCAGTGGCTGAGGATTCAGTTGTTCACCCTCATCAACGTGTTCTGCGACCACATCGTCATCGTTGAGTGACTCAAACCCGTCCTCACCACGATATGTGAGTACAGCGTTTTCATCGAGTTCGGCCTGTTCCTTCAGTTCGGCTGCGGTCGTATCGTCTTCGATCGGAATTTCCTGGTTTTCGACGGTAACAAGCTGTCCCATTGTTTGATTTTAGTTTCTGCGTCGGCTTGCCTGGATCACCGACCAGGCTGCGGTGTGTCGTTGTCTGTACAACTGCTGCTCGGCGGTATCGCGGCGTGTACATCGGTTGAGTCGTCCACTAGAACTGACGACCATATCCAATTCAGCATACCAGCCCCTGTAGTATGGCTCTGTGAGCGGCCCAGAATGGGAAAATAGGAGAACCAACAACGAACTCGGTCAGGAGAGATCTGTCCGATTCGTATATGAGTGATTCCGGCTACCCGACTTTTGTCGGGGAACTTCTTTGATATTGCCTAACTCTGTCTTCCCAAAATTCCCTCAGTTCCGACAGTCTTCGATGGTTTTGACGAGATCCAACTTCTGGGCTTCAAGTGTGGATATCTTGGATTCGAGTGGACAACCATCCGGATGGCAACTTCCCGAAACCGAAACTCCACAAAGTGGACATCCGATATCCGGTTCAGTGTGGCGTCCAACTTTCATCAGAATCGAATCCAGCAGACGGTCACCGGCGTAGACCCACTCCCAGAGTTCTTTGTACGAACCAGCGGACTCAACGGGGATTCCGAGCCCGTCGCTCGGTATTTCCTCGTCTGCTATTAGTGGATTAACCAGCCAGTTTGGCTGGGGTTCCTCTTTGTCTGGCGTCTCAATTTTGTAGATGACACCACCGAAGTTGCCAGTGAATCTGAAAGCAGCATTAATGATCTGCCCCATCTCAGTTGGAGCTTCCATAATAACGTCGTACTTGTTCCTAAGCGTCTCAGCAGAATCGACTTTTTGTGGGATATCCAGAAGTGGGAGATTGAGTTCACGAGGATGAACCCCTTCTGGATCCTGTACTGGATCGTAGAGTTCAGCACCAATATCAGCAAGCAGACCCTCTGCCGTCTTGTCATCCACATCATCAGGGTCGAGAGCATGTGCTGCATCGACTGCTGCGTTGAACCGCCGATCGAGATCTAGTTCGCTGACGGCAATTGTATCGAAGCCATCGATGTTATGCGGTCCGACGAGATATGGAGTATCCAAAGCGGCGTCTGCGATGACTTCTGTGACTCGACGGCCATACTCGGCCTCCAGTCCAGCGAGGGTATCGTAAACCTCTGGGGCCTCTTCCCGAGCTCGTGTGTTCAGATGGTCTCGCAGCCTCTCGAATCGGTTCTCAACAGTAGTTGTATCCAGTTCTGGGTTTAACGACTGGTATTGTTTAATGTGTCTGTCCAGGTAGCCCTCCTCGGACATCACTGATTGACACAGGTACTTGTCGACCCCTTCGAGAAATGAGAACCGCTCCTCATGTAGCATTTCAATTTCGTCTTCGACTCTGGCGATTCGTTGTCCAGTCGATTGGAGGTCTTTCTCACCGTTTATAAACTCAAACAGTGCCCTGATACTTTGCATCCGGAGCAGGTGGTGGCTTCTGGTCAGTCCAAACTGATGCCGCCGACCATGCATCATCTCTTCGGCTAAGCCGAATGTCTGAAAATACCGTAGATGAACTGGTCTATCCGGTCTGACACGGATCACGAACTGACTTACCTGCGGAGCGACCGTCGCGAGTGGGTTCTCAATATCTTTGATGTCTTCTGGTAAATCGGGTCTGTCCTTGTGACCGGGTGAGTCACGAAGTTCTATGCCTGATTGCCAGTTCTCTTCACTCACTGCCATGTTGAACCCGTGTCTGAGGTCCGGTAAATCCCTATTTGCCATGTTTAATTTAGATATGTCTTGCTGTTAGAACGGACTTGTGTCTGCGTCTCGTGGATCATCACTCATATTCTCCGATTTATCCGTTTCCGTGCTACCGTTGTTTTTGCCACCTGAACTCCTATCTCCAGACATCTGATCTTCCTCTAGATACTCCTCTAAGCCAGCCACAATCGTAGCCCTAACTTCAGGATCCGGCTCACTCTGGTACGCTTGAATTAACCTTTCAATATGCCTGTCAGACCTGACACCAGGTACCCTGGCGAGCGAAGCCAGGCTGGTCATAGCTTGTTTCCGAACGATTGGAGAGTCATCATCTATCGTATTGTGGATGAATTCGAGTATTCGCTCAGTGTCTGAGGTCAAGGAGTCCGATGTTTCTCCAGACCGCCCCACCTCTTCTAGGTCCGTGGCCTGAGATCGCGCGGTTGTGTACCGCTGTTCTGCGGGAGAGAAGCTAGGTGAAGGAGACATCTCAGTGTCAGCTGTTTCCTTGTTTAACGGCTCATCAGATTCATCATCAGAAGGGAATTGTGAGAGATCAATTGTTTCCAGGGACACGTTTGATCTCGAGACGTGGTTCCTGATTGAATCGAACGCCGTTGCCCGGGAATCTGCTGCCGCGTACTTAATTTCACCCGGTGCACACGCAGGCCCGAGCAGCTTCCCTTCGAGACCAGCATCGAGAAAGCTTTTTAATAGCTTTCGGAGTGTTTCACTCTGAGATCCGATCTCTGACTCAAAATCGAGCGCCTCCAATTCATCGGCGACAATCTGTCTGATCTCTTCGGGTTGCCGTTCTGTCAGCGTTAGTTCTCCCATCCCGAAAACCGCCCTTTTGATCTGAGCTGCCCGCTCACGATCAAATCCAAATTCAACCAGAATGTCTTCCCAGACGTCCTCAACGAGTGGTGGTTCGTCTTCGGCTTGAGCCATGGATAGGTCGTCCGTCATCGGCTCACCTCATCACTCCTAATCGCATAATAAGCGGCTGTTCGCGTTTGCGAAGCCTCCATTGCCGTATCAAATTCTAATGCCTTAGTCGGTAGCTTCTTCGAGAGCTCTGAAAGATCAGAATTCTCGTTAAGCCCAGCCAGAGCGCGTCGATATTCAGCAAGTGAGGTGTCTTCTAGACTTGTGGGTGTGTCTGTCGAGTTGTCTTTTTTTTCGGTACCTGAGCGCTCTTCGGATTCGAGCTCGTTACGTATATCCTGAAATGCTCCTGTTTCGTACAATGCTGTCGTTAAGAAAGTACTCAAGTGTTGCTCTAAATCCTCTTTGTACATCTGTTTCGATGCTGGCTGGACACTATCTGATAGCCACCCCTGAAGAATATACTGATTGTACAGATTCCCCCAGTTCGACTCGGGAACATATCTGTCATGTAGAAGGAAGCCCTCATCAGGACTCTCATTCGCTTTCAGCTTCCCCTCATGTGTAATTCGACTGTCCAAAGCGTCTGTTTCGACATCTGCGGTCATTCGCCCAAACAACCAGGCACTTTGAGCAATCTCTCGCGGAGTTTTGTTTGAGTCAAGCACCGCCTCGCTTGTCAGAAACCGCATGATTGCTTCCAGCCTTGCGGAATCTGTTTCGATGTCCGCTCCCTGGTGTAGGACTCTCTGAAACCAGCGGACAACATCGCCGTGGATCAAATACGTATCATCGGTACCGCCGGTAACTCTCCGAACGGGCACAAGAATTGAATGTGAGAGGAGCTTGTCAAACAAATCTTGGGAGCCGGTTTCAGGATTTGCTTTTCGGCGGGAGACTAGATCCTTGATTTCATCTCGATCTGTGAGAATAGTCTCCCGTCGATATAGATCAATGATTTGATCGAGCGCGATTCGTACCCGGTCAGGTTCATCAGGCCCTTGACCAGGAAGTCGAGAATCATCTGCAGACGTGATCAGATTGTGACTTCCTGCCAGTTTGTAGAACCTGTGGCAAGCTTTTTCGTAACTCTGTATTTTTGCTGATATGCCGTCGTTATGTTCTGTCTCTTCAGCACCGGCCTTTTTCTGTTCATCCTTTCCAGAGTGGGATCCTTTTCGTGGCATTCGGCGCGCTCGTGTTGACATAGCATGGTAATTGAATTCACATAAGTCTGGGCCGCCGGAGAACCCCACTCTGTGAAAGATTTATATATTCTTCTCTCCGCAAAATTAACATGAAGTAAGTAGGTATATGAAGTTTTCGAAGACAGGTGGCTTGTGGAACTGCTGAGATTGTATCACCCAAATGTATCTATGTATGTCGGACGAAGGCCTTACGGACGGTGGAAACGATCGAGAACCCACGGAACAGGTCTGGAATCTTAATTCGGAGGCACCGCAGGAGTTCCGAAATAAGGCTTGGCGTCTTCTGGGGCAAACCCGCAAGCGCGACGTGTTCATGACTGTCCGCGAACTGGCGGACTCCGAAGAGCCGCTTCAGGGCGCATCAATTGCCCGGGCAGCAATGGATCGGCCGCACTTTGCTTCCATGTCAACTGCGCCAGATCTTAGTGACAACGGAGACCTCGATGCTTTGTGTGATCTACTCGCCGGGTATCGCATCCCCCGTCTGGCACGGCCGGAACACTGGTACTTCGTGCCGTTCAAATCCATGTGTAACTACTTAGTGAACCCATTCCACCACCCCCAGTCCGAAAAGGTTCAGGCTGCGATTGAGTACGTCCGTACTAATCAGCTCTGTACTAACCCCGAGTCTGGCCCCTCTCATGATGGCGGAAATGAGACCGATGCGGAATCAGATTTGGTCCCGTTCGATGCGAGATCTACGGCAGCACATACGTACGCACAGTTGAGTGAGCACCTGCGCTGTACCGCGCCAAAGCTCACTTTTAGTGAGTTTCGTCCGGACGACTTCGGTGCTGGCGTTGGGAAAGGGCTGGTTATTGAAGGTAGTCTTATTGCCGAATCAATGGAGATAGCCCCCGATTGCTCCGACTTTCAACTGAAGGAGAAGCTCGACGAGGTCTTCACCAAGTACGCGGAACAGGTTGCCCACGGTAAGCAGGTCTTCCGTGTTGGGCTGTACCAAGACGAAGATGATGATGAGCATGATAAGAAGGACGCACGACTCGAAGCCATCAGTGACAACTCTAGTTTCGAGGAGTTTGATCCTAATCTTGGCCGAAACGACATCACGTTTCGCTGGGTCGTTCAGACGATATTCATCGAGTAACTGGTCATCACTAGAGTCGAATCCTCATACCTCAGTACTTGAGTTGAGGCATGTCCACTAGTGGCTTCTCACTTTGAACGATTGGCTCTATTTTGTTGATCTGATTCTGTTATCGTACTGGAAGGGACCGTTTGTTATGTCCGCGTCAAATCAGCTTCAGAACACCCCGTCGTCAGTTCCTCCCTCAATCCCGTACGACTGGACAGCACCGAGAATAGTGCTACAATCCGGACACACTAATTGACCCCGGTAGAACTGGTCGTTTTCCCCGTTATGACTACTCAATTCTTCGACATCCGCTTTTCCAGTGAACTCACAGTGTGGGCAGCTTCCCATACAAGAACACACGGTGTGTATTTGTAAGAGCAGCTTCCTGCCCAGAATCGTGCTCGTCGAAAAGAACCGACTTTTGGTGGAAAGACCGTCATTCGGTTGACCCGACTCTGATGAAATGCTTAGTAGCAGAAGCTCCCCATCTCTTGTTACGAGGGCGCTCAGCAACGTTGACAAACATCCTCTCGATATCGCAAAGACACAGCTGTTTCAATCTTCCAGTGAAGAGTATGATCAGCTCCGGGAAACGCTGAGTATCGACGAAGACGATCCGGAGATGTTCGGTGAGACCGTCCGGGAGAAACTGCTCCAAATCTACGCACAAGCCGCTAGCCAGTAAGCTGCGCTAACGGTGAGAATTACATTCGTTTATTCGCTGAACTCATTACTGTGGTATTCTCTCTGAGGGGCGTTCAATTCTGAAGCGAGTATTTGTGCCACTTGTACTTCGAGTCCCTCTGGGTGAGTTTTATACAGGGCCAATAGTCGACTTGGATGGAATCCGGTGAAGAGTAGCGAATAACAGAGTGGTTGCCGTCCCGTTATCGGCTCGTTCTAGATACGGTGGCACCGATAGCAACCGACGGATCGACGGCTGGTGGTCAGCTGCTATCGTTGGGTTCGCTACAGCAATTGAATGACAGGCAGCAGCGACGACAGTTCGAAGGAGCCGTTCCTCCGGGTCAATCTGCATAATATACGCGAGATCGGTTTGTGTTGCGGTAGTGAGCAACTCGTCTAATACATTGGCGGACTCATATTCAATGACCGATTTGGGGGCTCCGATACAGAGATGGCTCAGTGCCATTACTACAGCTGGCGTTCTGGGATGCGAGGAAGCGTCAAGCGCCGACAGAAGGGCTGGGACACAGGCAAAAACAAGCTCCACACAACCGCGGAAGCTAAATGCGGCAATCAGTGTGGCTGTATTTTTTGCGATCTCTGAGTCTGGATGTGTGAGGTGTTTTGTGAGTCTCTCTGGTTCGATATGGGGGGCAAGATCGTCGGCATAGCCACTGTAAGCGAGATGGCCAACCGCTAGGATTGCGTTCTCAACCACAGATGGGTCCGAAGCCTCGAATAGGGCTGTTAAGATCTCAAGATCTGTGGCGGCAATAACCGCGTCCGCATAGCCGACTTCGGCCAAATCTGCGAGTGAGGCGGCAGCATTCCCACGGACATGGTCGGCCTCTGCGTCCAGTTCCGCAGCTAAGTCGGAGAGTGGAATCGTGTCAAGTACGGCGCCGCCGTAGCCATGTTCAGCCAGATAGCCGATTGTCGCAACTGCGTTACCCCTCGGGATTGGATCCTTCTGCGATAACGCCGTGGATATCTTGACCAGATCAAACTCGGCGAGGACCGGATCGATATACCCGGCAGCAAACAGCTCATTGAGCAGAGCAACAGCGTTCCCGGCGACAGACGGATCTCCATGTGTAACCAGTGGCTCAAGATCCCGCGGCGAAATTGCTGACCCAACAGTTACGGCATCCACGTATTCTAAAAGATAGCCCAGCGCTGACGCGACGTTCTCTCTGACGAACTCTGATTCGTGTGATAGCAGTTCTGCGAGCGTCTGATGATCAATATCGTCGGCGAGATGAACAGCCCGGTCCTGCTCCTCATCAAGCAGATAGCCAATCACAATCGCTGTATTACCAACGGCGTTAGGTTGCGGATCTTCAAGCGTTGAATTGAGGGCCGCCATATCGAGTTGCGTCGCCACGGGACTCGTATACCCCGCGGCAACAATCTCACATAGCGCCGCAGTGGCGGTGACACAGCTGTCAGTAGCCTGCTGTTGTAGCGGTGATTCAAAAGCAGAGATATCAATTTCTGCTACAATTCGGCCGGTGTAGCCCGCTTCAGCAAGATCCGCAAGAGTACGCGCAGCCGCTCCACTGACATCGGAGTCGGGATGCGTCAGAGCGAGCTCAAGTGAGTCAAACGAGATACGATCCAGAACAGCATCGGCCTGTCCGTGAGCGGCAAGCGTTTGTAGGAGTCGTGCGCCCGCGGCGACCCGATACGGATCCGCAGTGTCGAAGACTCGGGCCAATTGAGCAGACGGAATGGCAGTGGGCTCTGCGTCGACAATTGCCTCTAACGCAACGAGAACTTGCTCAACCTCGCCCCGTTCATCCAGAAGGTAGGCTAATAATACGGGCGTATACGCTGTCATGTCGGATGGCGAAGAGCGTACGACTGTCGTGAGCACTTCGACAAGTGCTTCGCCGAGTGTTTGTTTGGGAGCTGAATATTGATCCGCAAAGAGAGACTCCGTATCAGCGAGGTCCGTCTGTAACCATTCTTTGAGTGTAACGACTACATGTCTACAGTACGGTCGCAACACATCCGCAGATTCTATTTTAGCAAGGACTGTGCCCGCGAGCGCACGACGCTTGTAATCCGCTGATTCTCGTCCATCGAGCAGAAGAGTCGCCACGAGCGCCGGCACGAGTTTCGGTGAAGGAACTGTTGGCTCTTCACCAGAGAGCAGTTCTCGTAGCTCGGATAGGGAGAGTGGAGATGTACCACCCGGCTGAGTAGAGATGTCACTACGAGGCGGGCCCGGGAGTCCGGGATCATCTCCAGAGCCTTCTGTCATTAGTATACCTCAGCATGGCCGTAACAAGAAGCGTTGCCCTTCCGCCAGCGTGACCCCTGAACAGTTTGTCACTGTATAAACACGGTATCCGGACTGGACTGCTCTGTTGAATCCGATGACGGCACGGCGATCACGATCCCCGAAGATAGGATTATCTCGCTCTTCGTCGTCAAGGAGTTGGATCAATCCACTCAGTGATCTCGATCCTCACTCTCTCTGCCAAGATTCCATCTCTGAATTCTCTCGACAGCGCTCCTGAACCGAGTACAGAGTGGCCTTATCCTGACGCCTTCTGCGGATTCAACAGAGCAAACTGCTGAAGTACCGACTAAAGCACCAACTGCTGCTAAGGGCCAACTGGCACTGGCTGCTGTTCCCAGCGCAGCGATTCCTGCAGAGCCACCTAAGGAGTAACCTCCTGCACCGAAGAGAGCAGGAACGATCGCACTGCCTACAATCATATATTTGCCCTTGAATTGTATGAGAGCGACCTCGTCCTCACATGATTCACACTAAACTCGTTAACGATAGAGACGTCGTCCTGATCAACTTCCGTCATACCTAATTCCTATTACTATAACATAAAATCTTGATATATTTTCCTAGTGATCAGCAGTGAAGGTAGCGAGCGAACGCTTCGTTCAGTTCCATAGTCCGTCGTGTAGGGTAGTCTCCAAGATAATTCCATGTGTGAGTACGCCACTGCGTGGTGACAGACTAGTGGTCGATAGTGAGAGACAGCGTCCCTCGAACGGGTTTCAGCCCAGTTGCTGTCAGGGCGATACTCGAGCCGGTGTCGGAGGTAGCCAACAACCGTGCCCCAGACGTAGTCGACATTACTGGTTCGGCAAACGTGTTGTCACTCAAAAAGGAGTTTAGGCCGTCAGTGGAACGCCGGGTCCTCGGACTGACCGGAGTCGGCTTCGGATTCGGCGCCTTCGTCGTCCATCGAGGACCGCTCGTTGATCGCGGATGCGTCGGTGCCGTCACCATCGTGTCCCTCGCCCTCGTCGTTGGACGCCATCTCTTCGTCGTCCATTTCCTCGCTCGTCTTACGGAGCATCTCCTCCATGCGGTTGAGTTCGTCCCAGAGCGCTATCACGGCCTCAGGGGTCCGGACGTCACCGGCCTCGAGTTTCCGCTGGATGAACTCAATCAGCTTCTGCTGGAACGTTTTCACCGACTCCTCGTCCGGGTTAGTCTTGACGCGCATCGACAGCTGGAAGTCCTCCTGTCGGCTGGCCTGTTTAGCGATTCGCTGCCGGATTGCCTGTATTGCGAAGCCGTTCATCGACGCGGACTTCTCACCACCCTCGGCCGGTTCGGATTCGTTCGTTGCCATCGCAGTTCATCATACAGGCGGATGTGATACCAGGTTGACCGCACAGCCGCACTTAGCGAAACAATTTTGAATGGAATTTCCCAGACTATATTGAATATGTACCCGACTACAGTCGGTCCAGACAGCGTTACCGACTCGAACGTTAGTTATTGAGGAACCCCGATTCCAATCGGGGTGGCCGTCGTACTCTTCATCGGTCGGTGTATAATCAAGTTACTCGCCGCCTGTCTCATGATTTGCCGTTCCCTGTTCACGGCTACGATGACGACCATATGGACGCTTGTCGACTGTTCAGGTATGCCTGATTCGGTGCCACAGCTCGGCCTTGAACTGATCTCGACGAAAGCTTCCATAGAGGACGGTCAACTCCTCACCGACGAGGAACTCAACACCGCGATACGGGGGTTCGAGGAAGGGGGTTTCCAGGAGTCCAAACACGCAGCCGGTATCCTCTCAGAGGGTAAAATGAGCAAGGGAGCTTGGGACGCGACTAGCGAGTACCTTTTCGACCTGCTGGAAGAGGCCAGTGTTGTTGGGACGCTCGACGAAGACCTTCCGAAAGCCGCGTGTAAGGCAGCTCGCGTCATCGCCAAAATCAACTCAAACACATCGGTCGACCCGCCGCTACGAACAGAGTTAGGAGAATCGTTGATCCGTGACGGGACGGGGGATGAGGGGAATCCATGGCTGACGACCGCCGGCACCCTCCTCCTTTCGACGGCGATGGACACCGGAGAATACGAACCTGCTGACGAGATCGCGAAGCGGATTGCTGAGCACCTCCTCGCTCTCTCGAAGAATACCGATGGGACACAGGAAGCGAATCTCACAGCGGTGGGCTACGGTATCCTCGGCCGGACCAACAACGGTGACCACGCGAAGACGCTCGTCGCTGAGTCGATCGACCTTCGAGAGTATCTATACCGAACGGAATCGAACCTCCGTGAGGGGTTCCTCCGGTTCGTTGCCCGAGTCGCACAGGAGGACCCAGCGCTTCTTGAACCATACACCGTCGAGCTGGCGACACATCTTCGGGCAGAGTCTTTCGCCGTCAGGCGGGACGCCGCTCGTGCGTTTCTCGCGCTCTGTGATGAAGTCAACTGGGAAGCGCTCCGGCCTGGCGTTCTCACATTGAATAGTCCTTTTGAACGAGATGGCCCGACGCTGCCGCTGTTCGCAATCCAATTTTTGCAGAGAGTTGCCCAGCACAATCCAGAGGCCGTCCCCCAGCGGGTTGGAGACGCATTCGTGAAGGCCCTCCAACACGACGATCGGTTCACAAGCGTGTACGGTAGTGAGGCAGCCATTCAAGAGGACGCACTGACTCGGGCAACGCTCTTCGCCGCGGTTGAAACGCTTGCTCCAGAATTCCCAGAACTCGCCGACGCGGTTGGTAATGGGGTGTTCGATGAGCTAGAACGATGGCCCGACGAGGGTGTCAAACTGTTCGTGGCAGCCGCCGCCGGTTGCTTTGTGGCGGTTGCGCCAAACGTTGTCGGCGATCGGTTCATTCGGCTGCTCATCGATGACAGTGGGGTGGGCGGGCAGGATGGTTCGACGGATACGCCGCTTGTCGCCAACAAGTCGACAAAGGCTGCGGTGAGCCGATTCGCCACCCGGATGGCCGAATTTGACGGAGAAAAGGCCCTATCGACCGCTGATCAGTTAGTGACCCATGCTGAGGATCGAGGGACACCCGGACATCTCGATGTCGTTGCCGTACTCCTACAAATAGTTCATCAGAAACGGGATGACGACGAAGTGAGGAGAAACTTCCACGACATTATCGAGCGAGTCGCCGACACGCACGAAGACGAGTTCTTAGCGTGGGATGAAGACGTATTCGACCCAGAACTAGATCAACACTCTGCGCCAGACGACAGCGAGTAGGCGCCTCACCAGTGCGAAGTCACAGGGTCTGAGGTCGAATCAGCGTTCCAATCCCTCGAGGATCGACAGTAAACATCTGTTACTTCAAAAAAGCAGTGAGCGCGGTCAGCGCTTGCGTCGCCGCCGACGGACTCGAACCCGACGGACTCGGACCACGCGGCCCCCCTCCTCGTCCTCTTCGTCACTGCTACTGTCGTCCGATGACCCAGCAGCAATCCACACGACGGTCAGCAGCACGCCGATGATCATGAGCATCGTCATACCACCGAAGCCGCCCGACTGTGTTACGACCATTCCGAGCATGCTTTCCAGCATATCTCATCATTTGTTCTATCTGAGGATTGTATTATCGCGAATGTCGGTTCAGGGAAGCATTTTTAAATTGCTCTCATAGAAGCAACAACAATCATATCCGGATTCGAGTCTGTCGTTCATCTGCTGGAAGCCGGAGTCCAGGGGGATATCGAGCCAGTATCTTCAAGAACATCGTTATAACCCGGGTAGTTCCAGCCCTGTCGTTTGCCGTGCGAATTTTACAAAAATCTTGGTCCGCTCGAATCCCTCGTGTTCAGATAAGCTGATTCCATGCGAAAGCGAACGATTTTAGCCACTCGTCAGCAGTTTCTGCTTTGGCGTTGCTAAAACAGTTTGAGAAGCTGGTAGTTCTGCGTTTTACCTCACGAAAGACACGTTCAACGCTATTCCGATTTCCATGTCGTTCGTATCTGAAATCGAGGCTATGTTTTTCACATGCTCGATGAAGTGGAACCGCACCATCAATGAGAAATATCGCGTCATCCACGTCGTGCTTTTCACGGAGTTCTGCGAAAAACTGATCTGCGATCACGTTTGTTCTTGTCGGCTCAAGCTTTGTGTGGAGTAAATCTTTTGAGTCAGGATCGACGGCAGCGTACAGCCAATATTGTTCATCGTCAAGCTGAATCACGGTTTCATCGACCGCAACGTGATTCGGGCTCCGACCAGATTCCGGCTGTAGATCGGCCTTGTGGACCCAGTTATGAACAGTGGATCGAACCCGATCAACACCGAATACCTCAAGAAACAAAACAGTATCCGAGAGAGACAATCTAGACAAATGTAGCTGAATACTGAGCTTCATCAACAGTTTCGGTGTTGCTTCTCGCTCCACAAACTCTAAGTTGATCTCGTCTAAACAGCCGCTGAGGCGGTCGTTTTCGGGCATAGACACTTTGAAAACGCACCGCCTCACCTTTCAATCCTTATCTGAACACCGCCGTACAAACCACAGTCGCGCGACTGAGTCCCCCCGAGATCATCGCTACGGTCCGTCCGGAACTGGAACGCGTCTCTCGACGGCGGTCGATCGAAGCAACAGTTCAGCCACACGACCGTGTTCCGAAACTCTCGCTCAACGGGACGAATCCCGTAGATGTCATTGTGTAGCATCGGAGAACACCACGCATCATCTCTGGTGACTCGTGCTCTTGTGTTCGCTCCGTCTCGGCCGGGCCGAACACGTCGAATTCTTCGAGAAACTCTTCGATCAGGACTCTCTTGTGGTGTTCGGTCGAGTAGACCGCAAAGGCAGTGACGAAGCAGAGACTCCGTGAATCAAGGAGAGACTTGTGGCGTTCACGCCATGGAGGACATCATGATACGCTTAGATCCAGATCAACGGTCGATCGTGTACGCGCAAGGAGATCTATCAGTATTACCTCTCCCACCATATCGAGTGAGTCATCATTGAACAAGTCACGCATCATCCCCCGGTAGGACGTGAGATCCACTTGCTGATTGTCGACGATCGTAGCAACGGATCTGAGCAGCTTCTTCATAGTTAGAGGTGCAAGCCCCTCACTTAGTGCGTCCATAAGTTCTGGAACGTTATCGACGAATGCATCGACATTAGATACAGCCAGTATCGAATATATCTCGGCGACATCTCCCCGATCGGTGGAGTCAACCCCCTCGAACAGTTCCCGTAGCTCCTCATTCTCCTCACCAAACAACTCGGGTAACGCAAAACTCAGCTCTTTGAGAAGTCCCAGGAAGTTTTCCTGTGTCTCTGAAAACTCATTGTATATTTCTATCAACCGCTCATCATCGTCTTCAAATGCTTCGTGGACTGCCTCTGGATGGACGTCTGCTACTCGACCAAGCGCCTTGGCTCCGTGCGTCGTGTACAGGGACAGATGGGACATATCCAATTTATCGGCTGCCGGAGAGTCTGCGTATACTTGTTTATCCAGACCGACCGCGAGCGACACGAGATAGTCGAGTAGATCGGACTCTTCAGCGACAAATCTGTCTGGGAACTCGTCCGCGAGATAGTACAATGCTTCTGCCGCACCGAACATCGCTTGCCCATTAGCTTCCATTTCATACTCGACGAGAGATTCGACATCATCGAGAATCGGACCCACGGCATCCGGTGTGGCTCTTGCAAGCCCACAAACTGCGTATGCAGCATGTTTTCTGACATCTTCGTTCGGATCATCGAATACCTCTGTAAGCGGGTCAAGCAACTCGTCTGTTCCGGCTGGTGGCGAGGTATGGATCACATCATCGCCGAGAATTGAACTTCCGGGTGATTGGCCTGAAAGCACCCGCAAGACCGCTGCTGCGTTCTCCCGCCGATCGGACGACTCTGCTTGGAGAGCGTGCCGCAACTCGACTCGAGTCTCTTCGTTGAGTTCCGCGACCGACTTGGAGACCCCCCCGATCGCATCCATTGCATTAGAGGTCCCAATACTCGATGTATAGGACAGTCCGAACTCAACGAGTTCGGTCAACAGATCTTCAGAGACATCGTCGAGATCCTCCGTGAGTTGGGAAAGTACACGACACATCGAATCCTTCGTATGATCTGTCGAGGTGCGGAACGCACGCGTGATGTCGTCAATGATAGGCGCAACTGTATCGGAGTTGGTGCTGGCAACGTGCCAAAGGGCATCTGCCGCTTCACTTCGAACATCCGAGTTGTCGTGTTGGAGAGCCTCCCCGAGATCTGGCACTACATCAATAACACGGTCGGGGTCCTGGTCGGCGAATTCACCAAGACAATCGGCTGCGATCTCGGACACTTGGTCCTCCTCAGCGGTGAGAGAGTCGGCAACCAGCGGCTGTAGTTCGAAGAACGGTTCTGGTTGATATAGAGTAGCACTGGAAGTGAAAAATAGGGCTCTCCGACGTTTCTGAGTGTCGTCACTCTTCAAGGCGGTTCGGATCTCCGGCACAAGCTCCTCAGCCACTCCCGGCCGTTGTTCGAGGATGGTTGTACAGACGTTGTTCGCTTTTGTCGCTTCTTTTCCGCTCGATATCTCAAAGTACATATCGATCAGTGTGTCGACTCCTCCAGCGACTACATCGGGCTCCACTTCAGCAACCTTCTCGAGTGTCATCGCGGCTGTTGAGCGCGCTCGGGAGTTCTGATCGCCAACGATGTCAAGCAGAGCCGGTGCATAGTCGACTACGTCTTCCGGATACTCCCAACTAATATCGAGAAGGGCAGAGCAGGCGTAAAACACAATATCGTCATCGTCGCTTTCGAGCAGCTGACCGAGATCCGGAACGAGATCTCGAACCCGTCTGGGGTTGTGTTCTGCGGCATCCTCGATTACCTCAACAACGGCCTCCTGTGTCGAACGAGTCGTTGTGTCCTCCTGAAGCAACTCCTGACATGCAGGCAGAACGCGATCGTATACAGACGATTCGTACTTGAGTAGCGATTGGAGCGTCCGCTGTGTGTATAGCTGACTCTGGTCGGCTGTCAGTCCGACAACGATCTGATCCGCTTCGTTGACGAGTGCCTCTGGGTGGGAATCAGCGGTTTTGGACAGCACTGACGACGCTTCGTCACGTACATCCCCTACATCATCTTCGAGAGCGGCAATGATGTTCGAACGAGACTCCGCGAGCACAGGTGGGAGCTCGGACCGCTCACCTTCGACCTCCGCAACTGTTGATAGAACACGGAGGGTATGTTCTTTTGCTTTCGGATCATCTTCTTCGAGTGTTGCTGTAAACCTCGATGGCAGGTTGTCGATGACGCTGGGGTCTGCCTCAATAACCTGCTCGAGTGTGTGCGAAGCCGAAAATGAAGCTTCCTCGTGGCCAATAAATGAGGTCAACCAGTCGACGTCCCCGGAGAACCGTGCCGGAACATACTCTGATACCTTTCTTGCAGCCCCGAGAGCGGCCGCTTGTACCGCCTCGGACTCGTCATCAAAAAGCGCTCGAAGATCATCGGTCAACTCGAAGACAGCCTCCGATGGGTCCTCATCATCTAGAAAACCTGTCGTCGCCATATTCTCGAGGAATTTGGCGGCTTCAACTCGGACCGCAGTATCCTCGCTCTGAAGTGCGGATTGGATTTCCGAGATCCCCCGCTCTGCGATGGCTTCATGATCCGTTGCAAAACAGCGAACATAGTACCCTGCGACAGACCGCTGGTCACCTGAATCTGGATCGTCTAACACCGTGGTGAGGCGGTCAAAAATATCAACGCCAATGTTGCGGTCATAGTCCGCAAGCGCCGAGAATAGATGGAAGAAATTCCATGTCTGGTTCTGATTGTCTGCCTCCAGACTCATGCTCACAAGTCGATGTTGGTGATCAGCAATACTTGCTGGGTCTTCCTGTGCAATTAAAAGCAGTATATTGGAAAGGTTATCTTGGATCTCGTTCGAGAGATTTCGCTTGCCCGTCGTTTCCTCGACTCGGGCGTACTCTTGGGTGGCCTCTCTATACGCAGCCGCGACGATCTGGTCGGCGACGTCGACGAAGGGCTCCGGATTCTCATCTACGTACGTCGTGGCTGCGTCGGTAATTTGGCGCCACCGTTCGAGACGCCGTATGGATCGCGGGGGGTTGAACTCTTCACAGAGCGTTTCGACAACGGTCTCGACAGTGTATTGGTCGTTCACCATGTATTGTGACACCTCAGTTGAATCTGGTCGGACTCATCAGGGAAGGGCACTCGAGAGCGGGTCGACGATCTCCGAGATCGGTTCAAGAACCGAGCGACTGCCACAGTGGTCGCCACCACACTGATCAGTAGAGATGGCACAGAGAGGACAGTCGAGCGGATCTAGACTCTCTTCTGACACAAGTTGGGTGAGGAGCTCGGTCCCGAGGTAGGCTCGGTGCCAGTACGTCTCGTAGGTATCCTCATGTAGGGGTTTACTCGCAACGGTCGGATTAATCAGCCGATCAGTCGAATCGGGAGTCGAATAGATTACCGCTCCGAATCCACCTTGGCAGAAACAGCGAGTAATCGCCTGATCACGTGCCGCTCCGGATAGGGGAACCTGGTCTACGTCTGGTGTCGGAAAACGTTCCGGATCTACCGTTTTCATCGGCGTCGTCAAGAGCGGATTCTCTAGACGAGTCGCTGATCCGTCTTTTTCGATGTTGCGTCGAAGTCGTTCTCGGAGTTCCTGTGCTGAGAAACTCGGCACGTCATCGACGAAGTCTAGTTCGTCGGCGGCTCGAACCAACCGCTCATAAGGATCGAACGAGCTGATCGGAGAATGCTCTGGTCCAAGCTGGAACGGGGCATCAAGTGCGACATCAGCGACTGCCTCGGAGGGAACGCGACCGTACGTGGACGCAACCTCACTGAGGGTTTCGCGTATCGCTTCATCCGGGACGGACGCCGTGAACTCCGCTGCCTGATCACGTAAGGTGGTCAAAATAGCGTCTTCATCTGTCTCCGGATGCATAGCGTCAAACACTGCAGCCATTTGCGTCAAATATCCTTCCTCGCTGATCATGGTAGAAACAAAGAAGCGATCGACGGTCGTAGCGGCTGGCCGCCACGTCTCCTGAAGCTGTCGTGCTGTCTCACATGAACTACTAATTTGATCAGCAGCCAGTTCAATATCGGTCCTCCCACGAGCGGCGTTAAATAGGGTATCAATTGCCGTCCGCTGGAGTGCGCGAATTGAACGGCTTGGGGTGAACCTCTGTCGATATCCTGATAGCAGGAGTTCCGGAAGTCTGAACGTCTGAAACGCTCTAACTGTATTCGCATCATCAGAATCGATGTCCAGCCGGATCAGACTTCGTGCTGGAAATGCTTCCCCACGGATTCCTGTAAGTCCGGTCGGTCCGCCCATGTTTATGTCTCTCAATAGGGACGAACTCCTGTCGGTATGATAACTTAATAAATGTTCGCACTGCTGTGTTGGTTGCGTTAAGTTAGAGGATGAGGTGCTCGACTTCAGAGTGTCTATGACCGAAATCGAACGCTTCAGCGAACGTATCGCGTGGATCGACTTGTCGTATGTGGAGAGATATCGAACGCCACGGGACACAGACTGAAAAGAACCTCATCAAAGCTATCGCCACGGTCGCCGACAACGGACCGGTCGACCTCAGAGCGCACCGCGACACGTTCGTCGATCTTTTCGCGGACGGCTTACTCGACATCAGGGGAAAAGTCATGCTCGTGGACCTGCTGGCAAAGATTCCGCCTACGGTCGACATCGGATTGCGGCCACAGTAACTGCCAGTGGATTCCGGGGGCGGATGGAGGTTTCGAGACGGGTCGCCGAATCACCCCATCGACCCGGAGCAGTCGAGGTTGAGCGCGTAGTCGACCTCCTTGATCGACGCGCCGACCGAACGTTTGCGGCCTTTGACTTTCACTACCTTCCCGTTCTTCCGGGTCTTGACCGCAGCGCGCTTGTCTTTCAGGACCAGCTTCAGCAGCAGCCGTTTGAATGTGTCGAACACCTCGTTGATGTCCGACGCCGAGATGTACAGCCCGTAGTCGTCCCGACAGAGCTCCCGCATCTGTCGGTCCGAGGCGTCACCGACCCCTGCGATGATGAAGTAGCAGTTGTTCGACGGGAAGAACTCGAGGTCGCGGATCAGCTTCCGGACGTCGCGCACGTCACGCGAGCTGTTGTTCTCCTTCCCGTCGGTGAAGGTGAGGACGGCCATCGGGATTCCCTGCCGGTTGGCCTCGTAGTGGGCCTTGGCCAGCGAGCCGATGGAGTGGTACACCGAGTCGTACAGGGCCGTCTGGCCGCCGGCCGACAGCTTCCCCACGTCTGCCTTCAGATCGCTTGACGACGACCGTAGCGTACCGAGCCAACACGAGGAGTCGAAGCTGTTGACAACCCCGTAGTGGCGACCGTCACAGTGGATCTCGTCGACGAACCCCTTGGATCGCCGTTTCATCGTGGTGAGCTTCTTCGTCATGGCGTACTTCCTCATTAGAATGAAGACACAGTGGAACTGACTGAGAACAGGAATCTGCGAAGTCTTTATAAGGTGTTTCAGAGCAGTAGCTCGACTCGGGAGTATCGGGTTTCAGTCCACAGCTGCTGTAGTATCAACGGCCACAGTCCGCAAAAGAGGTCAGTCCCTACCGGCGACGGATCCGACGGATCAGGACCTTCCGCTTGACTTTGACGGGGGATTTGATCACCTTCAGCCGGACGATACGACCGTTGCGCCGGTAGACTTTGACTCGGACCGTGTGGCCCTTGTAGCGAACCTTCCGGACACTGACGCTCTTGCGTACCATATCTATAGCTATGTCCTAGAGGCTACTCGACAGGTCCCCTGACTACCGTTCTGGAATAGTTTTATGTATGACGAGGCGGTACGTGACCGATTCACCTGTAAAAAAGACTTCGACGTTGAATGGGATATGCCCTGTTGAACGCAAGACTGCGTCGGGGTAGGGTCAATAACTCACGGTTTCACAGCGTCAAAGAGCGGTTCTTGCGCTCAGAAGATGCAGTAACTGCCG
>P_A23_Liq_3_FmtDRAFT_1000011_pt1 | contig 34508 bp, 31 predicted proteins | sample PonA233FremontCA_FD_10237 | JGI IMG/M metagenome (IMG submission 10237)
GTTCGGAGACACCAGACAGGTATCACCGAACCACCAAAGCTAACATCAGATTCCGTCTGTACGGCGGACCGCAGGGATGGAATCCTCATTTCTTTCGGACCTAACCGTAATATATGGGTTCGTATAAACCCATCGGCATCGTCGTCATGGTCAAGTCCACATGTAATTGGAATATACCTTGATTGATCAAATCATCGTTATCAATCAAGTTAGCACCAGGCGACCTGATGCTCTTCCGCGTATTACATACAATGGAAGTCGAACATAAAAACTCGTCGAACTAACACCGTCCCGTCATACGATTTCACACCACGTGGGTATACATTGTGTTACTGAGACTGCGGCAGATATAATGATAATGTGTTCATAATTGTACAGTATCGACACAGCTTCAGCTCATAATAGTGGTGAAAACGTGTTACTGCGGTGATTAGCGCCGGTATATTTATATTATATTGTGTGCTCGCGTGATATAGGGGAACACGACTATGGTACGTGAAGATGGAAAACGAAATTTTGTCATGCTCGAAGATGGTGAAAAGACCCGACAATTCACTGGACGAATGCCAAGGCAGGCAGCGTTGAAAGCTGCACGGCGGCTGGAGGGGTACGATGGGTACAATTCTGAGTCTGCGGCAAAAGATAATCCAACAAAAATTCGATTACTTGAGCGTGGGACAGATCGCATACATGTCTATCATGCATGGGCATGGATGGATGATGCACCTAGTGATAAGCCTGAGTGGATGGAAGGTGAGATATCAACGGTTACGAAGGGAAACGTTTCCAAACAAGAAATTGAGCATCTTGAATAACGTGAAAAGTACAAACGCATGGAATAGCTAGCATCTTTGATTTTTTTGAGTACCAAGTCATAATATTATCTTCGGTGATTCCGGTAATGGTGGGATTACCGATCACGTGGTGTCTTTTCGTACATATGGATGTCGATATACATTTCAGTGTCCTGTTATGAGTTGATGATGCGCGGGTTCTACCCGATCTGACCAACCGTCCAAAGCGAGGGATGATGTGTCGGCCTCCGACCGCGCAACAATTCATTCGTTGAGACAGCAGATACTGAGTAATCTCCATGTTAATATAATTAATACAATCCATATCCGACGGGATGGCTATGAAATGAATGTGTGAATGTGTATGAGTCTATCAATCGGCTGTATGGCTGGTCTATTCGGTCTGTTTCAGGTATATTAGGTGGATACTATTAGGGAGTGCTGTGTTAGCCATGGATGCGCATGGGACCATGGGTCAATAATATATACACTTTCAAAGTAATATTCACTTTGTAAAAGTCAGGACAACAATTCATGGATATATGTGCACCGCATATAAACAACACTTATGTATGCGCTACGGTGAGTCTCAGCGTAGATACCCGCGATGGTTCGGAAAAAGAAGCTTAGCCCAAGTGGCGCGAAAGATGAAGATGGCGAGTATCACAATGTTCATGTGAATTTACATGAAGATGAACTTACCGTTGCTGGGATGGAAATTGGTGATGAGGTGTTCGTGCGGGTCAGAGATGAGAAGATCATCATTCAGAAAGCCAATCCAGAATCAGTTGAACACGATTTTTGAGTATTCAGTGATATATACAGAATATTATATGTATTCATACATATCCTCATGTTCGCATTTGTATTCCAATACTTTCTGGGGTGTCCGAGGTGGTAATTAAACAACTCTATCGTGCATTTCGACCGCTATTATTCGCACTCCCGCCAGAAACAGCCCATCGACTCGTCCATACTGGGTTAGAGACCGTTCAACAGACACCGATTGAACATGGTTTTAGCAATCAGTTTCGAGTCGATAATGATCGGCTCCAAGTTGAGGAGTTTGGACAGTCATTTGATAATCCTATTGGCGTCGCTGCTGGGTTTGATAAAAATGCCGAACTACCAGCCATTCTTGGGGCGCTTGGATTCGGACATGTGGAAGTAGGCGGCGTCACCGCTGTATCACAGTCCGGAAATATGCGTCCACGGATGTTTCGATTGGTGGAGGATGAGGCGCTGATTAATCGGATGGGATTAAATAACGAGGGTGCAGATGTTATTGGTGAGCGATTATCCAGTCACCGACGTGAGATTGATCACTGCGGTCCAGTTGGTGTGAATATTGCGTTGTCAGAGTCAACGCCGACTGATGAAGCACCAGCAGATTATCAATATACATATGAACAGATTGCAGAGGGTGCAGATTACGTCGCAGTCAATGTTTCATGTCCGAATAGTGAGGGTATGCAAGATTTACAACAGCGTGATTCACTCAGTCGGATTATGGATGCACTCACTAATGCCGGCGCGGAGACAGTTTTAGTAAAGCTTGCACCGGAGCTTTCTCTCAGTGCGATTGAGGATGTTATTGATCTTGTTGATATATTTGATCTTGATGGCATAATTACAACAAACACGACCACAGAACGTCCTGAGAATCTTGAGTCCACTAAGCAAACAGAGCGTGGGGGACTCTCAGGTGCACCAATTGAAGACCACGCAACAAAGTTAGTTCAACTCGTTGCAAAGCGAACAGATGTCCCTATCATTGGTGTTGGCGGAGTGAGCGACGCAGCAGGAGCGTACGCAAAGATTCGAGCAGGTGCAAGTCTCGTGCAGTTATATACTGGATTGGTATATCAAGGACCGACGCTTGCTCGGGATATCAATATGGGATTACTTCAACTACTGGAGGATGATGGGTTTGATTCAATTGAGTCAGCTATTGGTGCAGATATATAATTAACTGAGAGAGATGTGAGTTTAAGTTGACAGTGAAACGAGAGGGACAAATACGCGAGCACAAAGGTGTAATTCCACTCTCGGTAGGACAGAATGAGATAGAGTAGGTGTGAAAAAGAACAACAATGACAATGAGAATTTTCTCAGAGATTGTCTTTCAGTTCAATTATTTTGGACAATAACAATCACGTCATCAGTGTCAAGATCAAGCATTTCACCGTCACCAGTGTACTGTCGGCGTTTTTGAATGTCAAACATCTCAGGGTCAAGCGTTATACCCTCTGTATGAAGTTGATCATCGACGACCTCGTACTCTCCTGATTCAATAGCTGTTTCAATATCAGAGACAGCATTGCCGAAGGCAGGACCGACAAGGGAGTACTCAAGATCAACGCCAGTGACAACGGATTCAATTGATGGGCGTTCACTCACTGATTCAAGTGTCTCAATATGCATGACGTCCGCAATATCAGACTCAAAACCGTCAATATCTCCCCAAANAAGAACCCGATCAAGTGTTGCGTTCATTGGGAGTTGAGCGTTACTTTTGTATTTTCGAAGCGCACCGACGACCGACATTGCTGCTTCGCCAGCATCGACATTAGCATCAATGCCAAGTGGGTTTGGCCATGACTGACGATGGATGCTCTCGCTCGAGATATCGTCCGTCTTGTCGATAGAATTTGAAACGTACATGTCGTGCCATAATTCTTCACTCGCGTGTGCTAGGATTGGAGCAAATAGCTTAAGAAAACGCCGATGTGCAACTGTCAGCGTGTATGCAGCGGCAGCATCGCCGGTGGTCCCTTCCCGTATTCGGTGTTTTGCAATTTCAAGATAATCGTCACAAAACGTGTGCCAGAAGACGCTGCGAAGACCATCTCGAGCTTTTGAGAACTCACGTGATTCAAATTTCTCAGTAAGTCGATCGATTTCGGTATCGATTCGAGCGAGAAGCCATCGGTCAATCGCCTCAAGATCAGCGTGAGACATTGTTTCAGGGTCAGGTGCATCAGTGGTGAGATCTTCAACGAGTTTTGATGCATTCCATAGCTTTCGAAGCAGCTTTTCTCCAGCACGGATACCTTTTTCAGAATAGGGAAGATCATCACCGACCGCGGATCCAGCTGCCCAATATCGTGCGGCATCAACCGGATATTCTGTGATAACCTCATCAGGGGCAATCACATTACCTTTAGATTTCGACATTTTCTCTCGATTCTCATCAAGAACCATTCCATTAATCATCACACTGTCGAAGGGGACCTCTCCAGTATGCTCATAACATTTCACAACGGTATGAAAGAGCCAAAATGAGATGATATCATGGCCCTGGGGGCGAAGATTAAATGGATACAATCCGGAATCTCCAAACTCAATAGTTTCAGTATTATCATTCCAGTCCCATCCAGCATTGATGAGCGGTGTGAGCGATGAGGTTGCCCATGTGTCAAAGACGTCATCTTCGGGAATGAATGTATCATGATTACACGCAGGACATGATTCTACTGGTGGATTATCACTAAGCGGGTCAACAGGTAATGATTCTTTTTCTGCAATAACAACATGTTCGCATGCATCACAGTACCAGACAGGAAACGGAATGCCTGAAGAACGCTGTCGTGAGATAGCCCAATCCCACTGAAGTCCCTCGATCCAATTTTTATATCGAGTGAACATTTTCTCAGGATACCATTCCATTTCCCGACCAGCAGTGAGATACTCATCAGTTTTATCTAATAATTTGACATACCATTGGTCTTTAACAAGGAATTCGATATTCGTCCCACAGCGTTCATGTACGTTCACTGTGTGTGTGATTTCTCGACGGTCTAAGAGTGCGTCACTCTCTGAAAGGTCAGCGACAATCGATTCGCGAGCTTCAGTTGAATCAAGACCACTATATGAACCTGCAACGTCTGTCATTGTTCCCGATTCGTCAATGGCGATTCGAAGATCAAGGTCGTGTGCCTGATACCACTCAATATCGGTCTGGTCTCCGAAGGTACAACACATCACGATCCCTGATCCAGTCTCCATGTCAACGCGTTCATCTGCAATTATTGGAACTGTTTGATCAAAGAGGGGCACACGAGCATCGGCACCGACGAGGTCCTGGTTATCGTCATCGTCAGGATGAACAAAGATTGCAACACAAGCAGGTAGTAGCTCAGGACGTGTTGTCGATATGGTAAACGTATCTGTCCGATGTTCAGAACGAGGGTTATTTTTGTTTATTAACTCGAATGCAATATCATGAAAATGACTCGGTTGTTCGTCATCTTCAGTTTCGACCTGTGAGATTGCTGTTTCACACTCGGGGCACCAAATAGTCGGAGCGCGTTTACGATACTCGCGACCTTGTTCGTAGAGGTCAATAAATGATAGTTGTGATGTTCGTTTGACATCCGATGAAATTGTTTGATACGTCTGATTCCAGTCAATAGAGATGCCCAGTTGTTGCATTTTCTCGGTGAACTCAGCCTCATATTGCTGACACACCTCTTGGGTCATTTGTTGGAATTCACGACGCTCATACTCCTGATGACGAACGTTGAGTTCATCTTCAGCAAGTCGTTCAGAAGCAATCCCATTATCATCATATCCGAACGGGAAGAAGACATCTGAACCACGCATCCGTCTGAATCGCGCGACGAAGTCCTGTAGCGTAAATCCATAGACATGTCCCCAGTGAAGATTACCTGATACTGTTGGTGGTGGAGAGTCAATTGAAAATGCGGTATCAGGATCAGCTTCAATATCTACATGTGCTCCATCAGATGAATTATCAAGCGTGTGTTCGTCAGATGATTCAGACTCGGACGCCAAGTGAGGGTCAAACTCAGAGTCAGAAGCACTGACGATGGAAGATGCATATGTATAGGTCTCTTCGTCGACCCAGCGATCTTGCCATTTCGTTTCGACAGCGTCGGGGTCGTATTCTCCGCTCGGCATTACCAAAGAATAATAACGGCGGAAGGCGTGTTAAGTTACTCGATTACACAGGATTTCGAAAGCTTACATACTATTGTGTATATGCGGTGTTGATAGTGATATCACGCTACCGTTACATTCGCTGATATGTGACAATATGAAAGAAAGTCAGTTATTCAATGCGGCAAACAATATTATTGAGCAGGTTTTCTGTGGTTTTTCTATTGATGGGATCTGACGAGTTACGCTTCCGAGGCAAGCGCTGCAAGTTCAAACTCAAATGCAGCTACAGGGACTGCGAGATCATGCTCAACAAGTACTTCAGGATGTATTTCGCCGATGACGCCCACTGAGGTATCATTGATAATAATGGCTGCTGTCCGCCCATCAATGAATGAAGGGTGTGTCGTTGGTGGTGTCTGGAGTGTAGCATCGAATTCACGACATACTGCTTGAAGTGCTGCCTTTGCATCTTCATAAGTTGCATCGTGACGAGCAACAGCACCTGCAACATGACGGCGTTCAGCGACATGAGTGTTTACAGAGTCATCACGATTAGCAACAACCCCAACTTCCGCAAGATCCTGCGGATATGTACGATGAGTGTTATTTTCAAGAACTTGCACGAGCGATGGAAGGATCCATGGTCGAAGAATGGTGTAATCACCGCTATATGGATCTGTTATTTCAGCGGGAGGTGCTGAGCCAAGGTCTATGTCATCGGGTGTTGAATTAAATGCAGCCGGTGACAGTGGGCTCGTTCGCATGCGGTTGTATACTTCAGCTTTATTTGTCAGATGGAAGTTCAATAAATCCTCAAATCCAAGTCCTGTCAGTGTTGTCCGAGTTACCGCTTCAAGCCGTGACCGTTCATGTCTCCCGCCGACTGTTCCAATATCGGGGTAGCGTGGTTCGAGTTTATCAAAACCATATGCACGACCGACATCGTCAATTAAATCGAGTGGATGGAGCACATCAACGCGGTATGGGGGAATTGAAACGACATATACAGGAGAATTATCGGACCCATCAATATCCACATTTGATGTTACTGCTGTATCAGTCGTATCAGTGGTAGTCGCAGCAAGTCCAGCACGTTCGAATAAGTCGATGATCTCAGCTGTGTCAAATGAAACGCCGAGAATCGTCTCAATACGGTCATGCGAGATGTGTTTTGTGTCGACTGTGAGGTCAGGTCGGGAGAAGGTCTGTTCAGGATATTCAACATTAACAGACTCGATTGTCGCACCACGCGCTGTGAGTGCATAGCAGATAATCGTGCACATCCGGTCAATCGTCCACTGATCAGTTCCGGTCAGCTCAATTAGGAGATTCCGTGAGTCCGTTGTCACCTCCGTTCGGCGACCGTTGATTACTGGGGGGAACGAGAACAGTCCAAGTTCATCATAGATAGCCGGATATCGGTCATAGTCCGCAATGATATCCGCATATGTTTCGCCCGTTGGGTGTTCATCAAGGACTGCAGCAGGTGTTAGTTCACGATTCGAATCAAGTGGCACGAAGGTATCACCTGTTGGTTCAATGCCGGTGTATGTAATCGAATGTGTTGGAGAGTCAGTCGCAGAAGTATCTGTTTCACGATCTGCAGTAGGTCTAGAGTCAGTAGCAGTATCAACCATCTCGTTTCCACCGGTAATATCGACACCGCTGTCGTCAAGTGTGCGACCCTTCAACATTGTGAGGTCGTGAATTCCAATTGCTCCTTTTGCACGTTTCCGGCCCATCGTTGCATGAAGTTTTTCCTGCAGTTGGATCAGTGAATCAAGCGCATGCTTATCAAGACTTACCCCACGAGCGATAGCGCCGGTGACATAGGGTCGTCTGGTGGGAACAGTATCAGTAACAATAAATTGGAACTCAGGGTTGTTTGTTGACGGAACCGCGATGCCACGGTCATCACCGTAGTGATATCGCAGCGATCGTGCAACACCCTCAACAGAGAGACGATCAAGACGGTCAGGACCGAATTCAAATTGAAGAAGACCTGTGTCAGTTTTACCCTCGAATTCAAGCCCAAGCTCGAAGAGGTCAGATTTAAACTCTGTATCTGATTTTTCATCATGACCGGTAAGACTCCGCAGTTCATCCATATTGATATCAACAATTGGCATTAATACGTCACCTCCGCGTTGCGAAGGAATTCAAGATCAGCAAGTGTTCCATGAAGATCACGGATATCTTCAGCACCGGTGGTCAGCATCGCGAGTCGTTCAAGTGCCAATCCCCACGCCATTACATCGCATTCAACGCCAAGTGGGTCAAGCACTTCTGTCCGAAACATACCAGAGTTACCAATCTCAATCAGTTCACCTGTTTTTGGATGGTGACCGAAGAGTTCGAATGATGGTTCCGTATAAGGATTATAATGTGGCTTGAATTGAATATCAGTGATTCCAAACTGCTCATAGAATTCGACAAATGTACCCATTAAATCGCGGACAGAAAGATCTTCAGCCATAACCCATCCTTCAATTTGGAAGAACTCAAGTAGATGTGTTGCATCAAGAGTGTCATTTCGATAGACTTTCTCAACCGAAAAATATCGTTGTGGAGGCTCGAGTTCACCGATTTCAGTACCGGAAAGATACCGCATTGATAATGATGTTGTGTGTCCGCGAAGTGCAATCGCACGCGCGAAATCCTCATCCCATGGTGAGTGATATCCATCACCATCAGAACCAACACCGTCACGATGAGCCGATTCAACAGTCTCGATGAGATCTGCGGGAAGGTCATCAATTGGCGGAACATCAAGCGCAAATCGGTCCCAATGCGTTCTGGCTGGGTGATCCTGTGGCATAAATAGACAGTCATTAATCCAGAAGTCCGCGTCCGCGTGCGGTCCATCCATTTCCTCAAACCCCATTCCAACAAGCACATCACGAACACGTTCTGCTGTCTGTCTGAGGACATGTGTTTTCCCGTTTTGTATGTCGGGAGCGTCCGCCTCAACATTATATTCAGCAAACTCAGCGTCGCGCCACTCACCAGAGGTAAGTAGTTCTGGAGTCAAGCGGTCGATTGTTTCTGCTGATTCAACACCCTCCATAAGAGCAGTAACACCTGCGTCGGTGAGCGAGACTGCCCGTGTCGTGTCTGTCTGTTGCGTGAGTAGACTACGAGTGATGAGTTGTTCAAGAACAGTGTCGTCAATATCAGCAATGCTCTTAGAATCGACACCAGCAGCGTTTTCAGATTCGCCGGCGTCGGCGTCGATAGAATTAATTTGCGCTAGTGCAGTCGCTTCTGGGTCATTATCTGGGTCAATCGACGTTGTGGCAGTGATTTCACCATTATTAATCGACCCGTACGATTTACGCGCAAAGTTCGCAAGTGCAATATCAACCTCAGAGTCGTCAAGATCTGCTGATTGAATTATCAATCCAAGCGGAACCGAATCAGTATCACTGTCAGTGTCAGTGTCAATCGCTGCTCGATAAAGTCGAATTTCCGGCAGTCCATCGACGAGATAACGTTGTCCTTCGTCTGTTAATTCATAGAATGTTGTTTCGGTTTCGGTGATCGTAACCAACCCAGCATCACGAAGTTCAAACGCAGCTTGTGTTGCTGTTGTTGGATTTAATTCAGCATCATCCGCGAGCTGCTCGATTGACGTCTCAGCGGTCGCACTCGCAGTCGTCAAAACTGTGAGTTGTGGGTCAGGAAGTTGCATACTCATAATCGTTTCTGTCGCGTATGTTCGTTATCCAGTTTACTGGTCGGGCGCTAGTTAGCAGTTCCGAAGCACATGGTTGATATATGAACTGTACAGTAATCCGAGAGGTATTCGATCAGTAGTTGCTTAGACCGATTCACTAACGATATTATATTGATTGTAATCGACTAATACTGTTGATTGATAGCTATGTGCGATTTATGTGTTTTCGTTATCTGTTGAATCAGCAGTGTCACTTGGTGCGACGGTTCGTCGATCAGATATCAACGAAATATCAGCATCCTCAAGTAATGATTCTACCTCCTTTCGTTTTTCTTGATGTTCCTCGAGAAACGCCTGCATCAGCTTAGCCGCCTGTTCTTTACAGCTACCACAGAGGCGGTCTCCGGAAACACATTCATCATATACCTGTGTTGCAAGCGTATCATCATCGTTCGCAAGTAAATACGCATATAATTCATACACAGGACATTCATCGGCTTTACCACCAAGTTCACGCTGTTTTTCTGCTGTTTCTCGACCACCGGTCGTTGCTGATTTTACCTTTTCATACCCCGTTTCAGGGTCGTCAAGAAGCGAAATATGTGATGCTGGAACAGATGAGGACATCTTTCCACCGGTAAGTCCTGTCATAAATCGATGATAAATTGATGACGGCGCGACAAATCCATAGCCACCGTTATTAGTTTCAACCTCACGAGCAAGGTCAGTTGCATCCGCAGCGCTAAGATCAAATGCATCAATATGTTCATCATATCGTCGCTTCTCACCATCAATCGCCGTAATAAGCGCCTCAAACGCCTCATCGGTCGCGTTGGCATCGAGAAACCGAACGCGGGGGCGAAGTGGTTCCATACCAGCATTTTCTAGTTTTTTAATAGTTGATTCAATCACAGCGTCGGGAACTATGATACCAAGTGTGTCGGGTGAAACGTCCGTATCCTCGTTCCGAGCATCATCACTACCATTGTCCACAGGAGTCACTAGATTGTCAACAAGCCACGTCGCTGCTTCTGCACACCGTGGTCGAGACACATCTTCAGCGTATGTTTCACGCTCATCATAGACAGCGGCTACGAGCTCCCGTTCAGACTCTGTCAGTTCAAAGCTGGCATATGCTTTAGTGACTTTAAAAAATCGCATTCGAGCAGCAAGATCGCGAGCAAACCGGACGTGTGGGTCTTGGTCGGGACCGACGGGAATAACCGTTGGCTTTGGTTCTTCAAGCTGAGGATATAGAATATCAGCCATTTGTGTGATGACAGATTGCATATATGCAACATTTGTTTCGCTATCAAATCCATAGATGCCCTCAAACTCTGAGAAGTTTGCTTTTGACCCGAGTTCAAACGCGAAGTCCTGTAGTTCACGATTCTCTGATTGTCGATAGAGTTCACCTGACTCAGGATCGAATCCAAGTGCAAGAAGACTTAATAGGTAATCACGCGCGTGATCATCAATTTCGCTCCAACTCAGTCCACGGGCAGCATGTGCTTCAAGATCCGCAATCAGAGCATATGCATCCGCACCCCGTTGTTGATGCCAGATAATCTCATCAAAAACTAACTTATGCCCAATATGAGGGTCGCCGGTTGGCATAAATCCCGAAAGGACAGCCACAGGATCGTTATTCTGTAGCGCCTCAGCAACGGGGTCGTATCCGCGATGTCCGAAAATAACACCTCGACGCATGAGATAATGCGGGTTTGGAACGGCTGGAAGGACATCATCAAATGTTTCGATTCCAAATTCCGTGAAAAGTTTTTGATAATCTGAGACTGTGGAGGATCCCCATGGGTCAAGTGCAACGTCATCAGCGCCCGCTGCACCCCCATCAGAAACGGCTGTAGCTGTAGAGAGAGCTGCTACATCTATATCATCGTTATGAGTATCTACGTCCGTACCGATGTCAATGGCATATCCACTCTTGGTCTCGATATCAATATCAGCGTCTGTTTCTGTCTTTGTTTCTGTTTCTGTCTTTGTTTCTGTTTCTGTCTCTGAACCAGTGTTAGTGATGTCGTCTTCAGTGTCACGTGTCATAAAGTGAGTCGGGCTACCGAAAGCCAGTGTATATCGCCGTTGGCTGGGGTGAGCGCAAAAACCATTCGCTTGCGGACCCCACCAGCCAATCTGATATCTAACGATAAATCGCGTGGATATATTTTCATATCGGTTTGACAGACACGGATGAGATCAGTTGAATGATCGAGTGAGTCGATCCCGTCAAATGTTCTATAAACGCGGAAATCCGCTCCGAATTTAAATCCACTTTTCGGAACAGTGTCATGATTTCTCAGTGCTGCATACACACGGAGACGACGGTCAAACCGCTCACCCTCAACATCACGTCCGATAGCAACAATTGTGGCTGTATCGACTGCGATTACACCCTGCTGGGCAAGGTATGCAGCTTCAATAAGTGAAAATTGAATTGGACCTGTATCGGCGTTACGACCGAATAATCGCTGTCCATAGAAATTCTCGTCATATAATGAATCAGTGGCGTCATAACAGACGACGCGATCATGAATCACGTCAGCGCTTAGATCTGCTGGAAGCGATGATTGGTCTTGAATTGTTTGATTATCATTGATTTCACTTAGATCAATATCTTTGGAATCTGTATTATCTTCGTCATGAGAGATGACCTCATGAAATGCTGAGTTAGAATTAGTCTCAAAGTATGTTAACTCGCCGTCTTCATCAACAACTGCAAGAACAACATCACCAAGGGCCGACATTGACACAGTCTCACGTTCACCGATGACGCGGATTTGATGGGCGACTTCATCATCATGTGGTCCCATGCCACGTGGATAGACAATAAAATCGATCTGATTACCAACTGCTGGGTCAACACCAGGCCATGACGAGCGGGCAGGTGAGAGATAAAATCCGCGGTCACGGAGATCTTTATACACCGCAAATTGACGGGCTGCATCTGTATATGCAAGGAACCCTCGAAATCCGACGTGATATGTCGATGAGTCATCTGCTGAGTGTGGTCCAGACGTATCGGATGCACCGATATGTGGTGTGGTATTTACGTCATCTACCGAAACTGTCTCACCCGCACATGAGGATGCATCGATGATGACCGTCTCAAGATCGCCACGGGCAAGCAAGTGTGCTGCTTCGACGGGGGCGAGTTCAACTATTGTGCTATCGCGCATGCGCCCATATCCTCGAGCATCATGAAAGCGCTGTTTGGCGTCTGCACCAACCTGAACGGTTCCATCAACAAGTGTCCCTTCCATCTATTCCTATATTATCGCAGTGGACTTCTATCTTTGTTGCAATCGCTCCACGGTGATTTATTCACTGAGCGAACAGACGTATTTGACACTCTTTTCCGTCCGAAGGTGGAGGAATCCAAAGAGTGGGGTTGGATATTACCGTTTGCAGTCGACAGATGAGCAAGGCGAATGCCTCGGGGCTCTGATGTTGATCTGACCCCGAGGCAGTTTAGAAGTTATGCCTGCGGTTGGAATCCAGTAAACAAGTCATACAGGGAGACTTCGGGCTGTGGCAACCAGTTGGTACTCCTATCCTCGGACAGCCACCCGAAAGATCCGGAGTGACTTTCTGTGTTGTTGATGTCGAGATGGATGTTCTCCGCCTCATTCACATCAGCGTTGACCGCATCGTCGTATTAAATTTGAGCATATGCCGATTCACGTCGTAAAGAGACTTTGAGATAGACTGAGGAAGCCGGATCCTTACTCTATCATAGAAATGGAATGTCTCATATAGCTGTATTGAAGAAGAAACGTCTTTTTCACTTGGGGACTCGATAAACAATGTGAGTCTATCTGTCCCAGGTCTGCTAATCAGCGGTAATTATCATACATATCATAAGTGTAAGAACGGACACAACCGTCGATTCCAGTGCTCACATCGATTTCAGTGTCAAGTCAGTCGAAGGTGGTGGTGCGTGCAGGATAATAAAACGAGATGCGAATACAGATTTATACATGCCTGTGTATGTCGGTGTCGAAGCAGGTATCAACGTCGTTGGAAAAATCAGTCCACACATGTTGGTAGACGGATTTCACATTGGGAGGGTAATGCGTGAAAGTTGCAGATGTTGTCCCAGAGTTTGCTGATGCGTTCAGTTTCGATGAATTCAATCAAATGCAACAAGAGGCAGCACCAGGAATTCTACAAACCGAGTCAAATGTTGTTGTTGCTGCACCGACAGCTAGTGGGAAGACTGCCCTCGCAGAGTTAGCAATATGTCGGGCGTTGCGTCACAATGGAACAGCATTGTTTATTGCCCCATTGCGAGCGCTGACAAACGAAAAAGAGTCCGAGTGGGATAGATTTGAGTCACTTGGATACTCAGTGTATGTCGTTACTGGCGAGCGTGAACTCAACACCCGACGAGCAGAGCGAGCCGATATCCTGGTCATGACTCCAGAAAAAACCGATTCAGCGACACGAAAGCACGACTCGGCACGATATTCGTTTATTACTGATATTGACTGTTGCGTTATCGATGAGGTTCATCTCCTTGACTCTGACAGGCGAGGTGGTGTTTTAGAAGTCACAGTGTCACGGCTTCGTCGGTTGTGTGATCCCCGAATTGTTGCACTCTCAGCGACGATGTCGAATGTTGATGATGTCGCTGGGTGGCTCGATGCATCGTCGGAAACAACATTTCAATTTGGAGAGGATTATCGTCCGGTAGAGCTACACACTGGCATTCAGCTGTACACCCACGGTGACAATACGTTTGCAGATAAGTATCGACGACTCTATCGGGCACTCGATTGTGCTGAGGAACACCTCCGGGATGGTGGACAAGCACTTGTCTTTGTGTCATCACGCCAAGACGCGGTCCGTGCTGCTGGGAAGGCACGGGATGAAATTGCACAACGAGATATTCCAATGGGTGCACGTGGAGAGTATGAATTCCATACGAGTGCGAAGGAATTAGAAAATGATGCACTAAGCAAAGCAGCCCCTGACGGTGTTGGGTTTCATCATGCAGGACTAGCAAAAGACGATCGTGACCGTGTTGAATCATGGTTTAAATCTGGAGAAATTCAATTACTTTTCTCAACGTCAACACTAGCGTGGGGTGTGAATCTTCCTGCACGATGTGTAGTTATCAGAGATACAAAGTATCATGACCCGCTCGAGGGAGAAGTCGATATCTCACCACTTGATGTGTTACAGATGCTTGGGCGAGCAGGACGACCAAGCTATGATGATGTTGGATACGGGTGGGTGGTTTGTGACCGCTCAGAAGCTGAAAAGTATCGTCGATTACTCGCAGAAGGAAAAGAAATCGAATCTCGGCTTGCTGAGGATCTTGATTCACATCTCAACGCTGAAATTGCAATGGGGACTATCAAAGATCTTGATGACGTCCTTACATGGCTTGAGACGACGTTCTACTATCGACGTGCTGAGTCAAATCCTGATGCATATGACTTTGATACGCTCAAAGAACGCATGCGATCGACACTCGAATCACTCGTCAACCGGGGATTTGTGGAGATGGATGATGACCTCTCTGTCAGTGGAACAACTCTTGGGCGACTTACCTCGAAATATTACCTGCGATTGTCGACTGCCGAGAGATTTGATTCGCTTTGTGATCGGGGGACACTCACCGCAACTGGAATTCTTGAGACCGTTGCTGGTGCAGGTGAGTTTCATGCTGTCTCAGCTCGACAATCAGAATCTGATGCCATTGATAAGGTCCTATCGGATGCGTCCATCTCGACCGAGCTTGAAGATGGGTCAAAAAAGGTGCTTGCAATCCTCTATGCTGGGATGAATGGGGCAACACCTGCGGATCTTCGATCAGATGCATGGATTATCCGACAGAACGCCCGTCGACTGCTTTCAGCACTTCGGGAATTTCTTGACTCCTTCGCAGGACCGCGAGCAGCGAATCTAGCACGCCGGGTCGCAGCGCGCGTAGAACACGGGGTTTCGCGTGATGCTGTTGCGCTGACTGCTATTGATGGAATTGGCGCAACACGAGCAAATAAACTTGCAACTGGTGGGTTGCATAGTCCAGCGGACATTATCGACGCTGGGGTAACGGAACTCCAGCGCGCAGGACTGGCTGAAGGTGTTGCAAAGCAGATCGTGACAAATGCACGGGAGTTTCCCGATATTGATGTGAGATGGGAATCGCTCCCTGATGAAATCACTCGTGGCGCGAATGAGATTTGTGAGGTCACAATTCGAAATGTTGGTGGTAGTGGGTATGTCGGAATTCGTATTACAGTTAATAATATTGAGATGACAGCAACAGAGACATACCTGGATAATACAACAACTGTTCCAGTCGGGGTTTTCGGTGCAGATACTGAGAGACTGAAATTTACGATTGAAATAACATTTCCGGCGGAGCCATTACATCCAGTCCGTGCGCAACGAGCAGTATCAGTGGTCGATAATGAATAACAGCGAGTCATCCCCGGGTGAAATCAGGGGATCGTGTATCCGTTTTACTTGAAGTAAATTCGCGCGAATGCTTATGATATAATTAGCACCCAACACCGGTGTGGATAAAACAATCCGGGTCTTTGCCGGTGACTGTACAACAACATTTGAGGGATCAGATGACCAAACGCAACGTGGACGTGTCGTTGTAATTATTAAACCCGATCAAACTGTTCTCGTTCACGACACTGATGGATATCAGCCTGTCGCATGGCTTACACGCTCTGATTCAATCACAGTTGAGAGCGATGTAGGTGGGTTTGGAATTACCGCACGGGCGGGTGAACAGGTTCTGCGCATTATTGGACACGAAGTTACTGGTCACGCAGAGTATCCGGTGACGGAGGCAGGTATACCAGTCGGGAGACATCCAAAGAGTGGTGAGTCACTCATTCAGACCAGTAATATGATTACTGTAATCAATTCTGATATCAAATATCCTCTGCCAAAGGGTGCAACTGTGCAAGATGAGTGTTGTGAGAGTTGTGGGCTACCAATGATCGAAGCAACAGCTGGCGAACGGTTTAGTATCTGTCTTGATCGCGAGTGTGAGTCGCTTGATGACGCTGTTCGAGAGCGATTTGATGATGAGTGGACATGCCCAGACTGTGGAGCGCCGATGCAGATTATTCGGCGGAGTGGTCGATTACTCGCGGGATGCAGTGGATATCCAGCATGCGAGACTGCGTTTGCAATCCCCACAGGTGTTGTTGTTGATGTCTGCTCGTGCGGATTACCAATATTCGAGACATCGCGGGGACAGCAATGTCTTGATGGAACGTGTGAGTTACTGAACAAAACTGACGAAGGATAGCCCGATACTATCATCAACATCCTTCCCGCGGTGAAAATGCAAGGCTCCTCTCGCGAGATAGCATGCCAATCATGCGTCCCCAACATACTCTGATCGAGACCGCCGGAGTCTCGGTTGTGTTTTTGGGTAGTGCGTCGGATCTCCGGAGGGAGACATGGTATATTTAGGATGGGGTATCCGCTTGCACCTCATAGACCGTGACATCGACCTGACTCAACCACCATGTGTGAGCAGGACACTCGACGCAGGGTTGCTTTTTATGAATATAGATCTCGATCTAACCCCATTTCGGGTTTCGTCTGCTGTATTTATTTCAGTATGCTGTCGGAAGTCATAAAATCCGTAGGTGATATCTTTGTTGTCGGAGTCATCCCGCGGTGAACTGCCCATACCTACTCGGCTCCGCGTGATTATATTACGCTGGGTAGCTAAATCTGTGGGATTACATATGAAGTGTATAAATATAAATATTTTATATGTAATAATTTATGTATAATCACCGATAATAGTATCTGTACGAGGATCGAGCAGTGTCGCCTTGTCTTCCCGCTTGTTGAGGCGGTTCACTGTTATAGCTCAGTTAAATAATATTGTGCTCCTCAAAAACATGCATGAGCTGATCCATTGAGGCAACGACGACGTCACATGCTGGACGGACAGCATCCTTTGGAGTAAACCCAACAGCAAGACCGGCTACCTCAAGCATCGGGAGGTCATTTGCTCCATCACCAATGGCAACGGTCCGATCAGGTGAAACATCACAGTCTGTTGCAAGTGATAAAAGAGTATCATTTTTTGTCCCCTCAATAAGCGGTCCATCGACGGTCCCAGTGAGCTCACCATCAGATGTCGGAAGCCGATTGGCAACAATTGTATCGACAGTGGTATTTGTTTTATCTAATGCTTGTTCAACACCGCGTTCGAATCCACCAGTAAAAATAGCAACATGGTGACCAGCATCACGAAGTCGATCAATGACCATGCCAGCACTTGGTCGGAGTTGGACAGCATTGAATGCCTTGTAGGCTTCCTCATCATCAAGCCCTTCTAGCAGTGCAGCACGCCTTCGGAGACTCTGTGCATATGAAAGTTCATCATTCATTGCACGATCTGTAATTGATTCCATCTCGTCAGCGACACCACATCGACCGCCAAGAAGAACGGTCATCTCTGAGTCTGAGAGAGTTCCATCAAAGTCGAACGCAATGAGTCGCATATTGGGGTGTCGATAGCCAATGATTTGAGCCTAGCGTTTAGATAAGTACTGACTGAAATATAGGCTATTTTTCTGTTGATCAGCTGTATGAATTATATCCTAACTGGCACACATACATAATTAACAGTTCACAGACAGCTGTATGTCCCGATGAAGAAACGTTTAACCGAAGACCGAGGATGTGATTATGCACATGCAGGTACTCGTCACGGACCCAATCGACGATGCTGGACTTGAACGGCTTCGAGCCGCCGGTCATGGCGTTGAGACGGCCTACGACATCGGAGACGAGGCGCTTTTAAACACGATTACGGACGTTAACGCGCTCGTCGTTCGGTCCGGAACCGACGTGAATGAAGCTGTCTTTGAGGCTGCCTCAGATCTGATTATCGTTGGACGGGCTGGAATTGGGGTTGATAATATCGATATTGATGCTGCGACCGAACATGGCGTCATTGTTGCGAATGCCCCAGAAGGAAACGTTCGCGCAGCAGCAGAGCATACTGTTGCAATGACCTTTGCAGGTGCACGATCAATTCCACAAGCACATGCCCGTTTGCGAACTGGTGAGTGGGCAAAGAGCGAATATCTTGGTACTGAGGTAAACGGAAAGACGCTCGGTGTCGTTGGGCTTGGTCGGGTTGGGCAGGAGGTTGCAAAACGACTTGAAAGTCTTGGGATGGATCTTGTTGCGTATGATCCATATATTAGCGAGGATCGAGCCGAGCGGCTAGGTGCTGAGCTTGTTGAATTTGATACGTGTCTTGAGCGCGCAGAGTTCCTGACAGTCCACACTCCACTTACATCTGAAACAGCAGGAATGATTTCAACGACAGAACTTGAATTGATGGATGGTGGATATTTGATCAACTGTGCTCGTGGGGGCGTCGTTGATGAGGACGCACTTGCCGCAGCAGTTGAAGATGGAGTGCTTGATGGTGCGGCAGTAGATGTCTTTGCAGATGAGCCAGTCGCACCCGATAGTGCTTTACTCAGCGTTGATAATATTGTTGTTACACCACATCTTGGCGCATCAACCGAAGCGGCTCAAGAGAATGTTGCAACGTCAATCGCTGATCAGATTGATGCTGCATTTGCTGGAGCGCCGGTGATGAATGCGCTGAATGCGCCATCAGTCGATGAGAGTGTATTCCCACGGATTCGCCCATATATTGACCTTGCAGAAACAGCCGGAAAGATCGCTGCACAACTACTTGATGGGCGTATCTCATCAGTCTCGGTTTCATATGAGGGTGATATCGCAGATGAGGATGTTGAACTCGCCACCGCTTCAGCACTGAAGGGTGTATTTGAGCCATTAGAGTGGCAGGTGAATGCGGTTAACGCGCCACAAATCGCTGAAGAGCGCGGAATTGATGTCACCGAGTCAAAACGTTTGCAATCGGATGACTTCCAGAGTCTTGTCACCGTCGAGGTAAGCAACGGTGACGATCAACTTGCGGTAAGTGGAACGCAGTTTACTGGAGGTGAACCGCGGATTGTGAAAATCGATGGATATCGAGTCGATGCAGTCCCACATGGTAAGATGCTTGTCGCGCGAAACGCTGATAAACCAGGTGTCATTGGATTTATTGGGTCAGTGCTCGGTGAGCATAATATTAATATTGCCGGGATGTTCAACGCACGACGCGATATTGAAGGGGGTGAAGCATTGACAATATACAATCTTGATGATTCTGTCCCAACCGATGTTGTTGAGCGACTTCTTGCCGACGAGCGGATGATTGATGTTCGGTATTTGACTCTCAACGGTGCTTCAGATACTAAATAGCTCAAGCGATATCTGAATGTATAATTTGGGCAATTGCAAGTTGATCAATGCTGGCGTCGGCGTGATTTTGCGTTGGACGAGACTACGTACTCATTCACCTCCTCAACAAATTGATCAAGGCTCGATCGGTCGGGAAGTTCACATATCGGTATGACATAGCAAAAGGACAGTTGGTCACAGAATGCTGTGAGTATGTAATTGAAATACCTCAGAGTCACATCTGAACTCCGCGGCACTCGCCTCGACTCTCTGTATATGCGGTGAGTGGATATTCTCTGTTTGAGTGTCGATATGATGTATGATTCTGGGTAATGTCAATTCGCGCCGATATGCTCTAAGACAGCGTCAGTGTCACCGCCAACGGGTTCTGGATTACCGCCAGCCTTGAATGCTTCATCGGGGTCCTTTAGCAGATGTCCGGTGGTAAGACAAACAACGTCTTCATCACTGTCGATTCGACTCCGACCACGGAGTTTCTTTAATCCAGCAACAGAGGCTGCGGATGCGGGCTCGACACCAATGCCCTCCCGTGCGAGATCACGTTGAGCAACAGTAATCTCATCATCAGTCACTGCAATAGCTGTGCCGCCGGTTTCACGAATCCCTGGAAGCGCCTTCGGAGCGTTAACTGGATTTCCAATCCGAATTGCTGTTGCTCGGGTTTCAACATCATCCCAGCGCTCGATATCCGACCATCCATGCTCAACCGCTTCAACCATTGGTGCTGCGCCTGCCGCTTGGACGCCCGTGAGCTTTGGAACTTCACTTGGTCTGAGTGCTCCCGATTGGACCAACTCGCGGAACGCTTTATATAAAGCTGAAGTATTACCGGCATTACCAACCGGAAGGATAATTCGATCAGGGAATCGACCATACTCCTCGTAAAATCGTTCGAGAATTTCAAGCCCGATTGTTTTCTGTCCCTCAAGTCGGAATGGATTTAATGAGTTCAACAAATACACTTCACCACGCCGAGCAAGATCCTGGACGATATCGAGACAATCATCAAAGTTGCCATCGACTTCTAAGATACGGGCGTCATGAAGTGCGGCTTGAGCGATCTTTCCGGCTGCAACCTTTCCAGCGGGTAACAACACAAGCGTTTGCATCCCACCGCGCGCACCGTATGCGGCAAGTGCGGCAGATGTATTCCCCGTTGATGCACAAGCGAGCCGTCCAACGCCAAGTTCTTTCGCAACTCGGACACCAACAGTCATACCACGATCCTTGAATGATCCAGTTGGGTTCATCCCCTCATGTTTAATACGCAATGAGCGAACACCGGCTGCATCCCGAATACTGGGTGCTCGATGAAGTGGTGTATCTCCCTCAGGAAGGCTAACTCCATTCTCAAACGGAAGAGCAGCGTGATATCGCCAGACACCGCGACCCTGTCCCTGGAAATCTTCAAATGTTGGAAGGTCGGCATACCGAACCTCAAGTAAATTATCCTCATCGCTCGTATAGCGGATCTCCTCGAACGGGGCGTATGTTTCTCCCGTTTCGATATCCGCGAGCCAGACACCGTCGGTGGCCTCCGGGGGGATGGCTGGGGCGGCGGCGCTAAGTTCAAGACTCATTATAACCTTCACTGAACCCCGTGGTGAAAAAGAGGACGGTGTGAAGCGCAAAATTAACCCAGATGTGATGGTATATGTTGTTTATATAATATTTTTCCACGGAGTATCGGTTCAGATTGATACTCTGTATAGGAAACGCAGCTTTATATTAATATTCGCAGAACATCACAACAGGAATTACGATGTGGAGTGTTCATCTCCATAGTCCTCAATGCTCTGATGAACATGTTCGACCCATTGGTCGAGCGCATCATGAAGGAGTGACTTTGCCTCCGGAAGTTCTGTTGCAGTATATTGATATACATAACCACCGGGATCAAGTAACCGGCGCTGGCGCTCTGCAAGTCCTTTGTCCAACAGCGTGGTCAGTGATCGGTTAACGTTGCTTCGGTCGCGTTCAAGTACATCTGAGAGCTCTGCAACTGTACTTTCGGGATGGTCAAGCAGAACAAGATATGTCCGGCTTTCATGCTGTTGTATTCCAAAAACGCATGCCAACACCTGTTGAAATCCAGGTTCATCAGTATCCAACAGGTCACTCATCGCTGGCGCGTTACTCATGCATAATAGATAGAGACTCAGATAAATAACGATTGTCGGTCAATCAATGTCGGATCGCGCGACCACTGTTAATAAGATCACTGGGCAGCTTCTGGTTCTATCCCGCTTTTTTCACATAATAATAAATTAGTTATTAGTTGATTTCGGCGGATTAGTAGTAGACGTCGGGGGTTCAACACCCTCGGCAGCCTCTGCGGTTTCAGTCTGTTTTTTCGTATCAACGTGCCATCGAGTTACCTCATCATCATAGTCGGTCAGACGGTTACTAACAGCGGTTTTAAGCTCATCATCGTTGATATTCACCTCAAATATAAACGCCACAGCAGCGTCTCCACGGGTAGTTTTTTGAATATTGGCGCTGATTAATGTATTATCAAAATAATATGGTGCGAGCTGAGTCATCACACGCTGGTACACAGTATCTTCAACACGACGCAACGCTCGACGTCCTGCAGAGTCGGCCGCTCGTGCGACATATCCAAGTGAGTCAGACCACCGTTCAACCGCAGAGTCACTTTCGCCAGCCTCAACATGATCATATGAGTCAGACAACATTTCTCCGGCTGTTTGGAGATCTTCATCTGGCGCTTTTCCAGCACGTTCACCCTTGCCCTCACTGACGCTCGCTTGTGCGGCTGTCTTTTGACTTACATCCTCACCAAGACGCTCATGTGACTTTGGTCGCCATTCATTCCATTCATCAAATGCTTCACCATCAATATCCGCATCGCGGAGTGCACGAGTGATTCGCTCACCATGTTCAACAACGTCACCCCATGTTCCCCGAACTTCGAATCCGGAGACACTTTCTTGCATCGCTATCGCAACATACGTGTCCGGGCATATAAAGTACTACGCTACTGCGTGTGAGCGTCATAAAAAAGACAAATTGATAGCTAATATCTCACTTTGTATCACGATTGTCGAGAAAACGCCATGCAAACGAATCAAGCTTTGTTGTAAGGGTGCTGAGCCACGCTCCTGGAGATACTTTCCGAAGCGTCTCATCATCAACTTCAATTCGATTATCACCAAACGGACTATCGTGGTCGGTCGTGTCGATACTTGCATCAACAACTGCTGACATTGAACAACGACCACATGATTCAGTATTATCGTCTGTCTTCATATATTATCATAATTATTTGCTGTGATTAAATATTTGTCTCCAGTTATATATTATCATACTGTCGTGACGGGTTCCTGACCGCCCGTGCGGTTTTTTATGCTGATACAGAGGGAGAGGTATGGGATATTAGGTTGTCGATCCTGAGACTGTCACCCCGGTCGATGGTCGACCATGTGAACTCCGTCGATTGAGTGCAGCCACAGAACTCTCAAATATTGCAATTAATAAATTTCGTGCAGGACCAGGTGATCAACTTCCACTCGCATACCACTATCATGAAAGCCAACAAGAGGCATTCTACATTCTTCATGGAACGCTCTCTGTTGAAACACTCACACAAATAATTACTGTTGAGACTGGAGAATTACTCACCGTTGATACAGAGAGCCCACAGCGAGCATATAACTCTCGTGATGCCGAGGAGGATGTAGTCGCTCTTGCTGTTGGTGCGCCGGCTGTTGATGATGATGTTGTTGCGTATGATCCAGAGACCGAGAATTAATTGATATATAAATATACTTACTATCATAAAGACGATGCTAGATTCGACTCAGACAATATACTCAATTCCGGTCTCAAATCAAAGAAGTCAAATTACAATTAAACCGGATGAGGGTTCCACAGCAGAGATACGATTGAAGCAATTATGTGCCGGTGTGTACACCAAGGGATATATGAATATGTGCTCCACCGGGGAGATGAATAGATGACTACTGACACGGACAGGACAATGAATACAGAGTCGGATACAGACAGAGTCGACCCAGTAGCAGCGGCTGAGGAAGCAGACATCGATCTTTCAGGGGTACCTGAGTGGGACGATACGTATCTTGATCGTGTCTCTGATCGGTTATTATTCAACTATGATCTCACGCAGAATAAGCAGGTCAATGGTGAGACATTTAACATGTATGCCGAAATGCGACTTGAAAGTCACAAGCATTTCTTCCATCCGGCACTGGACTATGCGAATCATGAAACACATGAACATGTATTTGTCACTCAGATTGATCGACCACATGTTGAGACCGTTGAGCGATTTATTACGCTTGGACATGATCTTTCGGATGATTCTACGTGGCTTGATCCTGATGAGGAGCATTTCGGGACTGAATTCACTTTTGTCGTTATTGCCGAGACGGTGCCAGAGAGTGTCGAATCATTCGTGTCATCATTTCGTGACCGAAATCTATTGAAATTCGGATATTATGGTCATTATGAAATTCATCTCATAGTTGTTGCTCCAGATCGTCAAGAAGCCGTTGCAAGTGAACAGGCTGATACTATTCAAGCCTTCACGCTGTGGCAGGATGTTACTGATGAGCAATCCGGTCTTATCAGTCGGATTCGCGGTATGCTCAACTTCTGAGGCTGATTATATGTACTATGGAGTTATCATTTATATCTCAATTATTAATTAAGAGGATAACTGATACTTCGTGAGATTATGTTTATTTATCAACTGGTACACTCACATGAACACACCCATCGGGATATCCGAAATACGCTACCGAGTGCTCACATTTCGCTATGGTGTTGGAAAACCTCTGAAAATAAGCGAGAGTTTCACGAGTTACCCGGTGACCAGTTACGAATGAAACAACGGGTGAGTTCACAGGAGTTGAGCTATGAGTAGTCAGTAATGAATTGAAAAAGCAGCGAACAGGCAATTTAGGATGTCTGGTTATCCAAGTAACTTAATTATGTTTAGTCATCGCTGAGTGAGAATGCACCGGTTCCATCGCCTTCGCGAATGTTCTGGACATTTTCATAGCCCATCCTCACAAGTGAGAGTCCAAGATAAATGAGCACAAACGCTAGTGAAATCTGTGCTACTGCAGACAGTATCTGGACGATAGTCGCCTCAGCCATCCATGCGTCATTAAGGAATTTGGTGTAAATATTGCTGTAGAAAGCAAGCCAAAGAAGTCCTGAAACAGTGATACCAACCATCACAGCCATCGGACCGCCGGTGCTGAGTAGCTGCTTTGACTCATCCCAGTTAGCAAGCCAGACAGTCGCAGTGAGAAGTGCAAGTGCTGCGAGAAGTTGATTCGCACCACCAAAGAGTTGCCACAGCGTTGCCCATGATCCGCTCGCAATGAGGACATATGCAGGAATAGTTTGGACTGCTGCATTCCCATAACGATCAGCAGCAAAGGACTGAACCGATGATTCTGGCGTTCCAATGATCTCTTCCATCATGTATCGACCCAGGCGGACTGCTGTATCAGTCGAAGTGAGAAGGAAGCTCACAAGGACTAACGCCATGAATGGAGCACCGAAACTTGTTGGGATACCAAAACTAGTGAGTAAGATGCCTCCACCAGTCGCAAATGTTGGAAGTGCAAGACCGATTCCACCGCCAACATCAGGTGCAACGAGCGCAACGGTGACAAGTGCAACTGTCGCAAGAAGCCCCTCACCAAGCATACCACCATATCCGATTGCCCGAGCATCACTTTCACGGCTAATTTGTTTCGCTGTTGTTCCTGATGAAACAAGTGAGTGAAATCCGCTAATCGTTCCACAGGCAATCGTAATGAACAGAAGCGGGAATAGTGGTGCACCGTTCTGTCCAATAAATCCATAGAATGGGGCAAGATTGGTTGTGAGTGGTTGGTTCGCGGTTCCAAGAACGGTTCCTACAATGACAGCTAAGAGGGCTCCACCAACACCAGTGTAGAGTAGGAATGATGAAAGATAATCACGAGGCTGCAAAAGGGTCCACACTGGAAGCGCACTCGCAATAGCGCCATAGATCAGCACAATCGGAATCCATGCTGCAGTGTTCGCACCGAACGCACCTGCGGCTGGAAGCCAGGATGGCTGTGAGCCTAACAGGACAATCGTCTGTGCAGGGTAATCACCGGGAACGAGCGCAAGCGGGTACTGAATACCGACCCAAACGCCAACGAACATCAAACTGACGAATATAGCTGTTCCAGCAATAAATGGAAGATCGAATTGGTAGAGCCATGCACCAAGCAGGACGGCAAGACCGATGTATATCAAACTTGCAGTTGCTGCCTGTGGGTATGCATTAAAGACAATTGCAACGACCAAGGCGAAAACAGCGACAACGAGAATGATAGTCAAGAATGCGAACCACAGGAGCATGTTTTTGCCTCGTTCACCAACATACTCACCAACAATATATCCAATTGATTTTCCTTCATGTCGGAGACTGGCTGACAGTGAGACAAAGTCATGAACGCTTCCCATCAGTGGATTGCCGATTGCAATCCATGCAAGTGCTGGGACCCACCCCCAGAGAACTCCAGCGGTGATTGGACCAACGATTGGCGCACCACCAGCAATGCTTGAGTAATGATGTCCGAGTAAAACCGGTTTTGCTGATGGGACATATTCTTGTCCATCTTCATACTTATGTGCTGGTGTTTCGCGACTATCGTCGAGATCGACGAACTGTGAAAGATATTTTGAGTATCCAAGATACCCAACAGTGAACAGTGCCATTACTGCCACAACAAGCCAAATAATTTGAACCATGTATTAAGTCCTCAAGGATTTATAATGTAATGTTCCGGTATAATGCTAACGATTGATGATTCAATACATAGGACGGCTTAGAAACAGGCTATCCTGATGAGACAGTATCGGGTGATACCTGATCGACATCAATTGACAGTTCCTCCGCAACTGTGTCAAGTATTGTACCTTTTACTTCTGAAACCCGCGTTTGAATTTCAGCAACGACTGGTGGGTCAATATTCTCATGAAGTTCATTTAATCGCTCACGCTCTGTTGCAACTCGATCACGAAGAAAACGCGCTCCACGACCATTCTCATTAGGGTCAGGTTCGGGTGTGAGCCGATTCACTGCAAGTCCACGAACCTCAAGGTCATATGATTGGAGTTCATCGATGGCACGCTGCGTCTCTCGAATAGATAACTCATCAGGATTTGCAACAAGGAAAAAAGCTGCATTTGTCCGAAGCGTCTCACCAGCGAATTCAAATCGTTCTTTTCGTGTCGTGAGTCTATCGAGAATCGGGTCACCATCCATTATACGACGTGGTTCCTCATTCCCGATTGCAGCACGCTCATACAGATCAATCGATTGCTCGCGCTTGTATACTAGTCGATCAATCCATCCCTCGAGCATATCAGGAAGTGAAAGTAATCGAAGCGTTCCACCCGTCGGAGATGTATCAAAAACAATACGATCATACTCATCAGAATTCCGCATCACATCAATGAAGCGATCCATGAGTGCTGCTTCATACGCGCCTGGCGTCTGGTGTGCCATCTCAATTTGACGATCCACTTCATTGACCATCGCAGGGCTTACCTGGTCACTCAATGCTCGCTTTGTCTCCATTAAATGTCGCTCAGTCTCAGCCTCAGGGTCAATTTCCATTGCATCGAGATTATCAACCCTTTCAACAGCAGCCGGTTCATCAGTGAAGTTCTGATCAAAGACGTCTGATATGCTGTGTGCTGGGTCCGTCGATACGATGAGTGTATCAATACCAGTGCGTGCACATTTTAGTGCATATGCCGATGAAACAGTGGTTTTGCCAACACCGCCTTTGCCGCCAAAAAATACGTGAGTGCGCATGAGGTATCTTAGAAGTGATACTGCTGACCTTTTCGTTCAAGTAGCGATCCTCGATTCCACATTCGTCTTTCCCATGCATCAAATTCATCTTCAAGATATGGGAGCAGTTCTGCGGTATAATATGATACCGGCGATGGAATACCAAACGCTTCAGGGAAGCATGCGAGCATAAATGTATCTTCAGTATCCTCAGCCTCTTTTTCAACCTTTTCATACGCGGGATGTGTGATGAGCCCATGATAAAGCCCGCGTAGCCAATGTCGAAGCTCCGCTCGGTACCGTTCTATCGTGGTCGAAAGTGACATATATTCACTATAGATACTCACCAGTCAAGAATCTCTGGGTTAAGACATCTGAAAGGTATACCATGATTGTAAGTAGGGTATCTGACTGGATGATGGATAGTGAATATCTGTAGACGCATGCTCAAGTGACCACGGTGTAAGTATATGCTATGTCGGATACTTCGATAGAAACTCCTGTAACAATCTTAACTGGAAGTCTTGGCGCTGGAAAGACGACCTTACTCAATCGATTGCTTACGAAATCAGATGATCGCTCTATTGCCGTATTAGTCAATGATATGGGTGAGTTGAATGTGGATGCTAATCTTATAGCCGAACAGTCTGCACTTACGGAGACAGATGATGCTATTGCTGAGCTCTCAAATGGGTGTATTTGCTGTGAACTTCGTGATGATCTTGAACGCGCTGTTGTCCAACTTGCAGGCGAATATTCCTTTGATCATCTTATAGTCGAACCATCTGGGATTAGCGAACCAGCACCCGTTGCGCGGTTATTCACTGGGGGCTCTTCGGCGGCTGCGCGATATCAGATCGACGCTATTGTTGCTGTTGTTGACGCGTATCAGTTTTCAGATATTGTTGATGAAGGTAACGCATCGGATGATGAAGTACTCAAAAATACCAGCAATGATGATGTTGATAATAATCAACGACCACTTTCCTCACTGCTTGTCGAGCAGGTTGAGTTTGCGGATGTAGTCATCATAAATAAGACTGATCTCGTGGATAATGAACAGCAGACAAATGTCAATGAAATCATCGAGACACTCCGACCGGATGCGAAAATTCTCACAACAACGTACAGCGAGGTTGATCCAGCAATAATACTTGGAATCAATCGGTTCGACCCAGCAACAGCCGCAGAGCGAGCAGGATGGAAACAAATATTGAACACAACACACGATGAGCAAATAAAACAGAGCGTACAGGATACTCACAGCCAGAATCATGCGAGTAGAGACAATCATGATCATGAACATGATCATAGCCATACTCATCCAGCAGATAGGTATGGGATCAGCTCTTTCAGCTATGAACGGCGGAGACCGTTTCATCCCAGTCGTATTGCTACCGTACTGAGTAATCTTCCGGCAGCCGTTGTCCGGTCAAAAGGTCATCTCTGGGTTGCTGGACGAGAAACAGCACAGCTAACGTTCAGTCAAGCAGGTCCATCAGCGATTATCTCAGTGACCGGTCGATGGATAGCAAGTCTGCCCAAGTTTGAACAAGATGCATATCGGAATAATCGCTCTGAACTTGAGTTTGAGTGGGATGAGGAGTGGGGTGACCGACGGACAGGACTAGTTTTCATCGGGTATGATATTGATACAGAAGCGCTGATTGCTCAACTTGATGACGCCATTGTTACTGACACAGAATTTGAAAAGAATAATTCATTGTGTGGGCTTGAACAGTTCCCAACGGATCCTGATGGAGAACTCACTCTCACTGGACCAACAATGCAATAGTGCGAAAAGAATCAACCTGACAGAATATCCCAGATTTAGATCTGACTAGCAGGCACACCCGGTTGAACTTGGTGAGCGTTCAAGTGTCATTTCATTATCACACTCCGGACAATTCGGCGTTTTCATTTCGTCAATATCACTTGCAGGAATCCGCTCATTGCAGTCATGACACCAGTATGCCCCTCGAGACGAATTATCTGTTCCCCGGTTTGGTGATTCTGTTGAGGCTTCAAACGTGTCGACGAGAGTACTAATCAATCCCATGATTATCGATTATATTTGTGAGGGAGGTATAAATCTCGCTCGCTCGTCCAGACAGAATACACAAGCGCTCGAAGAGGAGGCAGTGAGAATATCAAATTACCGCACTCGAAATCACTGTACTGTCGAGTGCAATCTAAGTAACGCTCATGAGAACACGTTACACCGTCTCATCAGGCAATCATCACAGCAGCGATAAATGCAAGTATAATAAGTATCGTCCCAAAAATAACTCCGCCAAGGCAGAGGCGATGGAATCGAATGCCAGCAGGGAGGCTATCTTGTACCGCTGGATCAACGGTCCAGACAAAACGCCGATATGCCCACGATGAAGCAACTACTGCAAGTATTGCACAAGTAAGAAGACCTTGGGTCCATGGTATTCCGAATAAATCGAGATACAATGGTCCGAATGAAAGACATAATAACCAGGTTGATCCAGTGATTACAATAAATGGAACCGGATCCACTGTCTCACCATGACGGTTTGTGATGAGATACTCATAATATGACTTTTTCATGTAGTTGTAACTAACCAGAGATGTGTCATAAAGTTGTCTAGTGAGATTTCATATCTCAATATTTATTCCAATTAAAACGTGGCGTTTTAATTCACACGCGGGTCGGCAAGATGACGCAATGACATAAGTACTCATACGATTATGCTTCACGTATGGAGACACGTTCAGACGGAGACCCGCGAGTACTCTTCGCGATGAACATTATACTCTCTGCAGTTTTTGGAACCGGGATTATCTGGGGTCTGAGCTTCATAGAGATTGCAACGTTCTCGCCGATAAACGTAGTCACACTAACACTCATTATTGCAGCCGTGACATACGCAATTGTTATGTGAGCATCGACATATCCTGAGGGCACGGTATGGTATTGTGCCTGGACGCCAACTCAGAGCATCTGTTTGATAAAGTGAGGATAGATAATGACCAGAATAACCCCGGGAGTTATGATGATGGGCAATCCGGATTTGGTCAGGATGCCTATTGAAGATCGAGACAACGCGTATCTTATCACACATGCACTTGCAAAGGACACCCTCTCGCAACTTCGAGATATTGAAACAGAACAGGTTGCTTTCCGCAAGGGACTGGTTAAGCTTGGGCGGATCTGTGGATATGAGATTATCGACGGCGCGATGGAAACTGAGTATGCGCATGTTCAGACACCATTAACAGAGACAACCGGAGAGCAAGTAAGTGGACTTGATAATATTGTTATTGTCAATGTTCTCAGAGCCGCAACACCATTCGTTGAGGGACTACTAAAGGCGTTCCCGCGCGCGAAGCAGGGTGTAATCAGCGCAGGACGTGATGAGGCCGCTGGGATGAATCAAGACGGTATGTTTCCAATTACCATTGATTATGTTAAGTTACCAGAAATTACTGCTAATGACACTGTTGTGGTCGCAGATCCAATGCTTGCGACCGGATCAACGATGTGTGCAGTGTTGGATCATGTTAATGATGCCGCAAAAAGTAAACCAAAGAATCTCTTTGTGCTCTCAGCAGTATCAGCCCCAGAAGGGCTTCTCCACGTCGGATCAGAGTTCTCAAGCGCAGATCTGCTGACTGTTGCAATCGATGATTATCTTGATGATGAGGGATATATCGTCCCTGGATTAGGGGATGCAGGGGATCGAGCCTTTCGGACGGTCTAGATCAATTCAAGATGTGATATAACGTATTCAACTTATTTTATTGAATATATTATGATGGATTGAGTGGTGACTCCTGGAAAAACTCATAGAATTTCGGGGCAGAAACCCGTTCTCAAGAGGTTGTCCGTTCCCTGGGTGCCTACCGATTCCCACGGTGCGTGAGTTTGGCAGTCTGTGAATCTGCACCTGAAACTCCCAACTCAGCGCAGCGCTGCGGTGCCGTGGGACTCCCCCGCGTTCACACAGAGGAGGGTGTCAGGTGTAGAGCAACCCCTCTGTTTCACTTAGAGTGTCTTATTCGTCTGTTGGTCTACTATCGAATCGAAGCAACTGAATCGCCCCACAATTGGATAATTGATTACTACTGTGGGTAATGTTCACATAATAGTATTATATCAAATAGATCTCTCAAATGATACTCTCATGATCAATTAGCGTTTAATTTGAGCTCAGAGAGGCAGCTATGTATCAATCGTTGCCCGTCCGCTTGTTGCACTTTGAATCTGATCACAAAGCGTTGCTGTCTTGTTGGTTGGAACATTGACAGAGAAGGTAACAACAGTATCATATGATGCTTCAAATTCAATATCAGCGCTCCTCAGGAGACGACGAACGGTCCCAGAGTCATCGTACTCAACTGTGATGGTGATATATTCATGTGGCTCTTTTTCGACGACATCTGCTCCCTGAATTGCATCAGAAACAGCACGGCTGTATGCTCGTGTGAGTCTTCCAATCCCAAGATTTGTCCCGCCATAATATCGGATTACTGTTGTAACGACATTTCGAAGCTCTTCCTGAACGAGAACATTGAGTGCCGGTTTTCCCGCTGAGCCCGCTGGCTCTCCGTCATCGGATTGATATTCTCGCAAAAATGACCCAATAGCAGATTCAGTGTCTATTTTTGTTGTCGTAGTATTAGTTCTGTCAGGTACACGGTATGCAGGGACGACATGCGTCGCATCAGTATATTCTTCTTGAATCATATTAATGAAGTTTTCAGCTTCAGTGACTGTTTTAACAGGAGCGATCACCCCAATAAACTCTGACTCACGGATACTGAAAGAGACACTTCCACGAGTTTGCACTGTTCGGAATGACTGAGTGCCATCATTGGTTGAAGAGGGAGATGGGTCGGTCATGATATATTTACGGAACCGTGGAATGCGGGTGCTTGTCGCCGTGTTTGCGGTAATCGGACGGGTTCGTTTTTATATCTCCGTTGCGTCGTTTGCCGCACCGACCGGTGAACGCCTCAGCGAGTTCTTGAAGAACTTGCTGACTTGACTGAGAATGCAAGTCATCATAGCGTTCGTGGGTTGTGAGATATATGATAAGTTCGTTGTGGTTGGGAATGCGATCAATTTCATCCCAGATGCGACTGTATACCCACCGTCCGACGTTCCAAGGCTTCAAGATGGCGAACCCGAGTAAATTAAGATGGTTTTGCATCTGAGACTGGTTCTGTATGGACGCAGTGTAGGTGCGAGTAACGACCTGTTCCGCCATGTGTAGCTTATATAGACAAAGTTATTTGAAGATATGTATTGACACAGCGTGGAATATCTAGCCGCGTCATCGAACGGTAGAGTGTGAAGGGTAGTGTCGAATTCATCTCAACGGTAAAATGTGAGACTTTCTCCTCGATTCTTTGTAATTCACGCAAGTGAAATTCGATAAACAAATGAGAGTTCGGTAAGCTCATTTACTAATTCACCAGGAATTGGATCATCGGTGACGATATATAACTTTGGATCATCGGTGAATTCAGGATCCTCGCTAATTGTCTGGCGAATTGAAATGTTTCGGTCGGCAAGACGGGTGGCAATGGCAGCAACGAGTCCAGGTTGATCGGCGTTATTTACTTCGACAATGAGCGCCGAAAGATTAAGCACAGGAGCAAGGTCCATTAGGCTTGGAATTGAGGAAATATTTTGGAAAATACGCCTCAACTCATCATCATCAAGAATTGCCGTTGTAGTTGAGTCAACGACCCGGCGATCAACGTCAATTTCGCGGGCAATGCCCGTGTTTGGAATTTCGATTCCACCAGAAACAACCCGACCCTCATCATTCACAGAGAATCCCCGTTGAAGAAGCAATCGGATGACAGCCTGCTGGCTTGGACTTTCTTCAAATTTCTGCATAATCTCATCAAACATATTATTCACTCTGTAGGGGTGCACAAAAGAACTAGTGTAGGGCGCCTATAGGTGATCTATATTTTGTCTATAAATAATGTTCTCGAATCCAGTCAGCAGGCGAAAAGACAGTAGGGAGAAACATTTCAAGAGCAGGTGGGTCAAGAGTTAGTTGATATAGTATAGCTCAATATCTAAGTTCGATTCGACCGATCCTGATAGGATTATAGTTCACCTTTCGTACTTGGGGTATCACCCCGTCGAGGGTCGAGTTGTGTTGCCTCATCGAGCGTTCGCGCGAGTGATTTAAATAGTGCTTCGACCTCATGATGTGCATTTATTCCTTCAATAGACGCATGAAGTGTTATTTCCGAGTGCATTGTGAATGAGTATGCGAAATGTCGTGCCATGTCGCTGGTGAATCCGCCGATCTGCGGTTGTGAGAATGAACCTGAAAACTCGAAGTGTGGGCGACCACTAATATCAGCTATTACTGTCGCGACCGCTTCATCAAGTGGAACTGAGCGATCAGCATAGCGGACAATTCCTCGCTTCTCACCAAGTGCATTATTAAATGACTTGCCAAGAACAATCCCAACGTCTTCAACAGTATGGTGATCATCAATATCGAGGTCGCCATCACAGCGGACAGTCAGATCAAACAGTCCGTGTTTTGCGAACGTTTCAAGCATATGATCGAAGAATCCAATTCCTGTATCGACCGTTGCTTCCCCATCACCATCGACTGCGAGTGTCACGTTGATTGTGGTCTCGGCGGTCTCACGTGAAATTGCGGCTGTTCGATCATCTGCACCTGCACCGGTTGATGATGTTTCCGTATCCTCAGTCATACCTTGATTTCGTTATCCGCCTGTATCATCGTTCCGTCTTTTTTATGTGATATAAGCTGTGGAGGTTAGATAACTGTCGACTCATCTGGAGTGTTGGGGGATACTTCGATGCGGTATGTATAGACCTGTCTCTTACCCATAAGTTCGTGGAGTCGTAACCGGACGTGTCAGACGCTCTCAGAGGTATTTTGAACGCAAAAAATCGAGGCGAGAAGCGATTCAGACAGTGATACCGGCTGTAGGGGTTACAGAACGCCGGTAATCAACT
>P_A23_Liq_3_FmtDRAFT_1000012_pt1 | contig 34282 bp, 32 predicted proteins | sample PonA233FremontCA_FD_10237 | JGI IMG/M metagenome (IMG submission 10237)
CTGAATCGCTTCTCGCCTCGATTTTTTAGTTCAAAATACCTCTGAGAGCGTCTGAAACGTCCGGTTACGACTCCACGAACTTATGGGTAAGAGACAGCCCTTTAGCAGTGGGTACCTGACATGGGTATTTACTGGGTGAAATAATCAGTCTATGTGCTTTGCCTGCTCGGTTGGAATAATCGTTGCGAACTCATCGCTGAGGTGTGCCAGAGCAGTGCGATGGACGACAGGCGCATCAAAATGTTCACTATTCAGTGTTCGGTCGAACGTTGCTGTTGCATCTGCAACGATATAGATCTCAAACCCACGGTTTTCAGCCATTCTAGCCGTTGTTGAAACACAATGGTCGGTCGTCAAGCCACAAATGACAAGCGTTTCATAATTCTGTTCATGCAGCCACTGCTGTAACCCGGTATCGATGAATGCACCATTAACTCGTTTAATGAATTCTGGTTCGTCTCCCGTCGGAGAAAGAGCAGCCTTGTAATCGAACCCCGGTTGACCCTTTTGAAGCGGGGAATCTGATTCAGTCGAGTTATGTCGAATGTGGACAATCGGACGATCACGTTCCCGCCAGAATGAGAGCAATCGTGCAGCGTTTGCTTCGGCGTCAGGATTATTGCGAGTTCCCCATTCGGAATGATCAAATCCTTGTTGAAAATCAACCAGTAATAACACTGGGGGTGTGGATGACATTGACTATGCCGGTGGACTCAGGAGATTTTCGTCATCTAACAGCCGGTTCGATTTCGGATACTCACGTGTAATGTTGATTGGGCACTCATCGGGTGCCTGCTTGTCGTCTGACGAGAACATATATTGAGGCCATTCTCGGTCCTCTTCGACTCCCCAGTCACCAAGATCCGCGTGCGGACAGACACCGTCATAATCCTCTAAGCGGTCTTGGATAGTTTCTCTGGCGCGTTCTCCCATAGCAGTGTCAGCCGTTACTCTAAGATTCTCAAATAGTGCTCGTGGTTGGAATGTAATCTCAAGACCAATTGGGCAGTAGCGGCTTTTCCGAGTATCATAAAATGGTGCTCGACAGGTTGGGAACATCGGTTCACCGCCAAAGGAGAACTCCCAGTGTGGATCGTCTGGATCAGTCGGGATATCTTTGGGCCACGGTTTGGTATCATGCACATGCAGGAATTGGAGAATATGCCACAATGCCTCGTGATACTCGCCCTCTGAGAGTTCCTGATTAGGAGGCCTAAAAAATACAACCAGGGATGCACGGTCACTGTAGTCTTGGTATATTTCAAGATATGAAAGAAGCGTTCGACCCAGATTCAGTAGTGCATTCTTTTCAGTCATTGAAGAGACTGCAGTGTACAACGGGTCACCGTTAGCAACAGATTCAGCGCCGAAAAAACAGGGAAATGGCGCGTCATTGCGCTCGCCAAGCAGCCCATCGCGGAAGGTGTTCCAGTGGGCAGTAACCCAGTCAGGAGCGGCTCCCGACTCGACGCGTTCCTCAACAGTTGCTTGATCCTGAAGATTCCCAACGATACAGTTCGTCATGATGATATATATTTACTCAATATACTCGCCTATTTATATAGGTCGCGGACTCAATCGATGTGACTTCATCTTTGACGCCAATTTGTCATCCATCGAGGATCCGACAGCGCAAGCCTCTCGATGGACAAGCGCTTCACCAACGCCATTCTATTTGAGATGTTGTTCAATATATGAGCATGGCTTGCACAGTTCGAATTCGAGACAAACAATACGACCGAGCTGGAAGTATTTATTATTGACATGATTAACCGAAATTGTCTTGCCATGACGTTCCGTCGACGCATGCCAGGATCAAGATTGATTTCATGATCGCGTTCAACCGCAGCAAGGACCTCAGACTCAATCAATGTCAGCTCACTGCCTTTTCGCTCGGTAAACGTTCCCTCTTGCTGGAAATACCTTATCAAGCTCTATATCCATCGTTGCAACGTGGTGCATCCGCTCCGTACACTATGTCTCCAACAGTTTATCGGCTAAGATTTCTTGACGTGCAACTTCAATCCTGACCGCTAATTCTCTGACGTGCTCAGCACGACGCTAAAGACTCTCCTCAATCAATCGCGATTGCATCTCCTCAGGTGAAAGAAGTCCAGCAAACTCAAGATTGGTATGGAGATCTTCAGCAGCCTCAATCTGTTCCACATGAGGAAACGTTCCGCTCATATTAAATGGATTGGCTGGCGGTTCGATACTTTCGACACCAAGTTCTACGAGGCGAAAGAGGAGCATTCTGTCAATATGAGTTATTTGCCCCTTGTACTGATCACGTTCATACTGAACCGTGCGAGGAGGTCAGACCTACCACTATGTGCGCAACTTATCAGATTCTCGATTATATAAAGAGGTTATTTCGTTGAGGTCGCTTTCAAAATTCAACCGTCGTCGTGTTCCAACTCAGGATCCGTGACTCGGAGTTTACCATCGACTTCGTAGAGCCATCCTGAATTCAATAATTGCTCAATTGCGTACTCTGCATCGGATAACTCATCGGTGAATTCTCTGTGAGCAATGAGTTCCTTACCGGCGCGATCGCGAGCGAGTTCCTCACTATCAGCGTCTGCAATCTCAACCGACAGGATCTGATATCCTTGTTCAACCCAGTCAGGCAACGACCGTGGCTCATTAGACCACATGCTTTCTCACTCTTTAGTCACCAGTATACAATCATCCGTCTGCATTCAGTGTTAATCTTCCGCAATATGTCTGACGTATGTCTGATAATATCGTGTCTCACTCTTTGCTGTTTGATACCTCCGGTAGGGGGCAGCTCCAGATATTTATCTGTTGGTGATCAGCTGTTGGCAATATAGCCAATGTTATTTGAACTGAGACATGCGCTGGTACGTGAACGCGTGCTGGCACGTCAATGACCCGGACGTTCTGCCTCTCAGCAACGACATGGGTAAATATCTCCATTTCAGGAACAGATGGAACTACGGTTATATGACAATCACAAAATACACACAGGTCGCTGACACGTAGCGAGCGGAATCCCACCTCCTGAAGCGGTGGGAGGAGGTCAAACATGATTGACATTCTCCTCGGCGTAAACGCGGAGGAATCGTGAGCGTGAGCGTGAATGGTGGAGATTTCAGGTTTCCAGCCTCACCGAACTCCAGTGCGGTGAGAATCCGTGTGGGGTTCACGGACTGTGGCGAGGAGGGTGGGACTGCTGGGAGTGCCACATCTCAGCCCTCGGTACTCCCATTCTCCATCGTGTTCGGATTCCCGGAGTCGGTTGTGCCGGAGAATCCGGCAGACTTCTGTGGACTCGGAGTTAATTTCTGTGCTATGTTCAAGCAGTCGGGCACTGCATTTGCATCTGCATCGGTTCATGAGAGGAACCGACCGTTCACTTGACTGGTTCGGATTATTGTCTCATTGCTTGGGGCGGACAGGCCGCCATCGGCGGACTGGAGGGAATCGCTCGGTTCCCAGCCTGATTCCTACCGATATGTGGAACTGCCTGTCAGTTTAAGTTACGGATTGTCAAGTCTCAGAGTGGCTCTCGTAGCGGAGATTGACTCCGAGTTGTCGGATTCATCCTGCGGCTGTAGCGATTCAACAAACTTCTGGGTGAACTGATTCACTCATTCGATGCGAGAGAACTATTCTGACTGATGCATGTCTACTCAAGTACCTACTTCTTCTGTGAACTACTAAACCGGCAGGTATTCTCCTTGATTCTGTATGATAACGAACAAAGATTCCGCAGTATCCCAATCGGTCACACTGAATAAAGTAGATAAAATCGCCAACAATTGTCATTAGTCGTCAGCGACGATAGATTTTGGATTCGTACCGACCCGACGGTCTAAGAAGTCCGCAAGTGCTTGAAATGTCCGGAGTTTCTGGTCTTGGTCTGAGGAAGCGTGACCCTCTTCACCCAATTCTTTATACTCATAGTCATCGGTTTCTTCGAGGTCACGGTCCTCAAGAGCCTCTTTGAAAATGCGAGCCTGTGAGACGGGGACGCGTCGGTCATTAACGCCGTGGATGAGGAAGATCGGAGCATCAAGATTCGAAACATAGTTTACCGGAGACCGCTCTTCATAGATTTCAGGATTCTCCGTGGGCGTACCGAGGTATTTCTCCATCAGTTCGGTCCGGAAGTGCGGCATGGTGGTTTCGAACATATCCTCAAGATCTGTCAGTCCAATCCAAGCAATTCCAGCCTCATATAGATCTGGATACTGGACCATCTGCCAGTACGCGGAATACCCGCCGTAGGAGCCTCCAAAGACGACAACTTGGTCATCATTAAGCCAGTCATGCTCATCGAGAACGTGTTCAGTGATGGTGACGATATCGCCTTGCTCTGCACCACCCCAATCGTCGTACAGTTCTTCGACAAACTCTCGACCCCGACCAGTCGAACCACGGTAATTTACCTGCAAAACAGAGAACCCAAGCGAGACTAACACCTGGGTATAAAGATTAAATCGCTTGGTGTCGCGTGCTCGCGGACCGCCGTGAGGGTTAATAATGAGTGGCGACGGACGCTGTCCCGAGTCGAATAATAGTGCGCCAATCTCAAACTCCTCGTAGGGGTCGTGCTCAACTGCCGCTTGATCAGTCTCAGGGACACCATCAGATTCGACAGTAATGTAGTCTGCATCAGCGAAGTCATTTGTACTGAAGGGACCATACTCCGCTTCGACCAGTGTCTTGTGCTCGTGTGTCTCAATATTATAGATCAGTAATTCCGGACGCTGGGTTGGAGTAGTGTGGGTCAGAAGAACTCGATTTTTATCCACAATCGCCTCCGTGCCGAAACTTGCAACACCACCAGGGAGATCAAACTCGGTCGCCTCGCCGGTCTCACTATCGTAAATAATTGGGACAGATTCAGCTTCTCGGCTTCGATAGCCGAGGACACGTTTGCCGTCTGGCAGAAATGCCTTTGGACTCTCTTCAAATTCATCATTTTCAAACCACGTTAGTTCCTCAGAATTGACATCATAAACACCAAGTCGACCGAGATCTGTCGAGTTGTCTGAAATAAGAAGACGCTCTCCGTCTGGTCCCCAATCAGCAGGCGAGGCTTCTGCACCAGTATCTCCAATATCAAGGTTTTGCGTCGTCGCCCCGTCTGTATCGGCAATGTAGATATCCTGATTATCGAAGTTGTCGCTTTCATTTGTCGCGTAAGCGATTTGATCACATTCCGGTGAAAGAATAGCACCGGCGGCGGCTCGTTCGTACTCGGTTATTTTTGCCGTCTCGCCGGATGAGAGATCATGATTATACAGATTCATCTGACCGTCGCGGCTGGAGCCAATAATCAGTGTATCGCCGTCCTCACCGATATCATTGATAGCGACCTGTCCGTCCATTTCGACAACAGCCTCAGCCTTGCCATCCTGAGAAATCCGGTAAATATCGTTTTGCTCGTTACCGTTATTATCGAGGTGAAAAAAGACGCTGTCTCCGTCGGCAGCCCAATTGATGGGCCATCGGGCATTCCGGGGAACATCACCCTCACTCCACTGAGTTACCTCACCACTCTCGACATTGAGGACGTGCAACTCATTGCGTCCAGTAATGTCATAATAGAACGCGATCTGATCACCGTCTGGGGAGACTGTCGGATGGGCGAGCGTCGGCAGTGTCGCAAGCTCCTCAAGTAATTCTTCTGTATCTGCAACATGACTCATATACTATATAATCCGGTCTCGATTGGCATAAACCTCTCTGGAGTACCTTCCGATATGGCTCGAATATCAACTGATGAAGGATCGACTATTCGACGGTGATCGTCGGGAGAGCCGGGTGCTCAATTGATGTGGTCACCGCGTACGTTTGGAGAAANCTTATTCGAGATACTCAGAAATGTCACTGACGACCCCCAGTCGGCAATTGCATGGCTCAAGCGACTGTTTATTATCGACTATTCATCGACCGTCATACCGAAATCTGACTCGGATACTATGGATATCCCACATCTCATTCACTCATCATCGATACATTCCACTAATGAGAGATTACATTAATCACGGCGCTTCTCGTAAAAGAGATAATGATCTGACGTAATTGAGTGAATATGAGACGGATTGAATACTTCCTCTCCATTATCATCTTTCTTCTGGCGTCGATAGCCTATCAATTGGGTGATGGAAACACTCCCTGGCTTATTTCTGTGCCAGTTTTGATTCTTTTATTTGGGACGCCTCTGTTCATATGCGTCTCAGTCTTATACGAACTCTCGAATCTTGAGCCTCGCGATGAGCTTAAAAAGTGATTGACGATGTCATCATTCAATGTCCCTTTCAGTAATACCAGTTTTTGTTCATGACCACTGTGATACCCACCCGCGGAGATACCAAATGCCAGTTCATCTCTTTGTGAGTATATGGCCATCGGTGACACTGGAATCACAGATAGAATCAATAACCGCGCGTTTCCAGTTATAAACAGCAACATAGAGATACGATGTACTAGAATGATTACAACCCATCTGTATTTGTCTGCCCTCTTGAGGGTGTCTTCTAGAGTTCAGGAATGACCTTGACACTGAGAGTAAAAATGAGGGTTACTGTCATGACCAATCCGATGAGTCTGCTGAGACTAGTCACAACAGCGGCTATCCCAATGAGACCAAATGGGAGCCCAAGAATCAAAATAAACAATCCTCGGGCGCCTGTCTTCAACGCGGTGGTTCTTGGCTCATCATTCATCACTGTCAAGTGTTGTTCTTGAGGCGTCATGATTGCATTTACGTCTACGTCTACGTCTACATCTACATCTGTAATTGTCTCTGAGTTCATATCCACACCTCCATTAGCATCGACGGTAACTTCCTTTGACGCTTGGGTGGCTTTCCCAACGATTGTTACTGTCTCATTAATATTGATCGTTCCCTCTATTAATTCGATAGGATTTGGGATACTGCTTGCATCTCCTGTATAGGCTGATGGCTCAACATCAACTCTCTCTGTATTCTCAATCTGTTCTAACATCTCCTCCCCGCCTGTGACTGTCTTTGTCTGTGTATTCAGCGACAGACTCTCCCGGGAAGGATCAACGAATATCTCCGCTGTTTCATCAGAAACAATGAACGGACGAGAGTTGCCCCCAGAGTCAATCGAACAGTTATCATTCAGTTGAGAGTTAATCACATACTCGTATGCGACACACTTCTCATTTCGGATTGGTGATNTCAATACGTTACCCGGGAGTGAATCCGATTGAGACGAAAAAGCGCGAACAGAGCCTTGGATCTGAACCAATTCATCCGCTGCGATAGCCTCATCGATTGACACTGAATCTGTGGTGAATGTTTTCCACCACCTGTTCACGTCTTTTATTCCATTAGTCATCGCAATCAGCCCGACTGCAGTCCCAATAATTCCTCCAAATAACAATGAGAGAGAGCCAGGAAGATTTTCGATAGACATGTGATATATTCCTGGACTATCTCCAATAAATGACTTTGCGTCGGATGACGCGTGGGTTTCATGACTCCCTCAGGTTCCCTCAAAACACATCACGCAAAGCGATATTATCAACAAAGAATTGCTGATTTACACAGTATTCTGACCCAGAAGTTCACCTTCCGAGCGACTACGTGAGCGTTGTAACTCCGATAGTCCAGGTGCGTAAAGAGAATCGAAGCGACCGGATTTTGTGCGATGAGATACCAAAACCCGAACATGCAGGAACGAATTGCCGAAGTCCTGCCGTTACGGCTACATTCGGATCATCTTCCTTCTGTCATTGAACATCTGGCGCTGTACGTCGGAATCGCTGTATTCCAGTGGAGTCTCACTGAAATAGCGTTCCTGTACGTGAGTGAAATCGTCGTAATCAATATCTTGTTTCCAACTGTCGCGCTGTTTGCAGCAGATCCTGTCGAAACTCTTGAGAGTGACCACTGGCGTGAAGAGACGCAACCACGGACACTCCGACCAGTCCAGTGGCTCCCACCAATATACTCTCGGAACCTCAAATTGGCTGGAAAGTACGCTGTGTTTGCATTTATCTTTGTGATTCTAATCCCCCTGACGGCGCTGTCTGAGTTTTCTCAGAATACTCCACAATCGCTTCTTACGATGTCGACACTGATGGCAATTGGTGGCATCTGTCTTGCCCAACTGAGACGTGTGTATCAGGAGTTCGTGAGTAATCAACAATATCAGACACGGTCGCCGGCAGAAGCACTTCGATTCGGCGTGATTCCTCTTCTCGAAGTTCTCATGATACTTCTGTGCGTGGTCGTCCCGATAACAGTCATTCTCGTGGCTGGGATGTTTGCGACAGGAATTGACGCAATCGAGTCACAGGTTGTGCTGTGGGCTTATATTCTTCCAATTGGTGTCGTTCGGGTGTACGTCCGAGGAGCAGAGTGGGATTTCACCTTTACGAAAGGGGGAATCCAACTGTAACTATGACTCTCATTCAAATTTTACTTCTTGTTTCACCACAATTCTGAGTCGAGTTTGATTTCAATTCATCACTGATGACGAGAGCGATACCAAGCAGTGATTCCGAGGGTGATCACGGCAGCAATCGTGACGACTGGACCAAAGCCTGGAGCCTCGGGGTCTTTAGGGTCTGTTGTGGTCGGTGTCGCGGTTGGTGTTTGCTCTGCGGAGACAGTTACGTCTGCCTAATCAAACACGGGCACCATGTTTTATCTGACCGGAACAGCATGCACGATAGTATCACTGTCGTTTGTCTCTGTTGTGTGCAGCATCGTCATTAGTGTCTGCGTATCAGTTATTTAGCTCACAGTATCCTCAGAACCCACCTGCTTACTGGGATTGACAGTGATATTCGTCGTTGTGCCAGGATCAACTGCGACAGATTCACCAATTTTCGCGCCAATCTCGTCGGCTTGGATTGTTCTGTCGCTATCGGTGTCGGTGGCTTGATGAACAACAATATTGAACTATTCGTTATTGTCTCCACTGAACGTTGCAGTTGAGACGATCACCGATGTCGAACCGGTCGAAACAGTTTGGTTTTCGAATTGAACNGCTGGGTCAGTCCCATCTTGATGAGAGTATGAACGATCAGTTTGCTGTGCGGTCGTGACGACGGTTGCTCGCGGAGATGCCACGATGACAGTGCTCAGAAGAACACAAAGAATAGTGACACTAGCAAGTGTCTTGAGTCGAAATTTCACTAACATTACTCTTCGTTGCAGTCTCAATTATGAATCAATTCCGCGTTCATTCGAGATGTCCGGAGTCGCTGTTGCTGTTGCTGTCGCTGTCGCTGCCATTATCACTGCCGCTTCCTCACTCGCGACTTGGATAGCCATTACTCAAACCAGGCTGTGAAATTTTCATTATTATATACTCTCATCATAACATCGTTTTAATGAATATCAGTGAATCCGCAAATGTTTCATATAGTATTACTGGTATTTTCATACTGACCGACAAAAAGACATCTGGCTGTCTGCAAATCTGTGATGACCGCGATGAATTGTGACAGAAGACTGTGTGATATATCCTGTATGCGAGGGCGCAATTATAGGAATCAAACCGCGCGGTATCGATATCGGGTGCCAACGGTATCAGTTCTTGACGCACTTGTGGATGCTCTCACCTTCGAAGAGTCGTTCCGCGATTGTGACTGTCTGTTCGTCCTCGCGCCGGGTAGGGAAGTGAGCAGCCATATAACGTGCCGGCGCAATTAATGCCAGTCGTCGTTCGCGCTCGCTCTCGGCTAATTCAAACTGTCGAAAGCCAGCCTCAACGTTCTGAAGCGTGTGGAAGCCGGCGTCCTCTCTCAACAGCCCCTCACCCATCGTCCGTTTGAGCGCTGCGGGGTCACCGCCAGCGTCAAAATGCCCGCCAACGACCCGTGCTGCTTCGTCGACGCCACCCTGTTCGTCGAAGACTGCCAGCAGGCGTTCCCGTAGCTCGGCGGGGTCACCGTCCGCTCCCGCACCGGGTTCAGGGACACTTGCCCGTGGTTGATTCAGAAACCGGTCGAGATACACCGACATCGCACCCTGCCAGCAGGCCTTATAGACATCTGGGGCGTTGGTGCGACGTGCAAGATTGTCGACGGCATTAGCAAACGAAACTGTGTGATGAACCGTGTTCCAGTCACTGAACTCATTGCCGGTGCCGAAGTGGGCAACCCGTCGAAGTGCGGTGACCGCAATGGCGTGCGCGAGTTGCTCGGTGCTTGCACCGCTGGCGACAGCGTCTCGGAGGGCTTCGTCCAGGCGATGTGGGTCAGCGGAAAGCAGCGTTTCTATGAATCCATCAGGACGGTTCCAGTCTTTGCCGGCACCAGCGGCGACCATTTCGGGCAGGTCCTCGGCAGCGTCGAAACACATCTTAGCCACGTCAACCGGTCTGGTCCATGTGCTGGTCTCCTCACCACGCGAGGCATCAGCAATTGCGTCAACCACAGTTGCAAGGACGGCCTCACGTCGGTCCCAGCCGACATAATCCAGCGTCTCAACGGCTTTGTTGATAAAATCGACTGTGTGGCTGTTATTCATGTAGATGTGGTCGGTCCCAGCAGCGACAAGCATCTCAACGAGATCCTCACGGGCAAGAGTATTCGCCGCGGTGCGCAGACAGCGCTCGGCGCCCGTGCTGTCGCGGACATCACAGGTGTCACGGAACCAGGACTTGAGTCGTGATTGAGACAGATCGTCATTGTCGAGCGCATACTGTTCGAACCGGGGCGGTTCGCCGTCGCAGTTGTCTGCAACCTCGGTGACGCCGACGATCATCGCTCGCAGTTTCTCATCGTGAGCAAGATCACCGTAGAGGTTCGCCATCGCACTGAGCGTCGTCATGCCCCGCCCCCAGCCGTCAGCGCGGTACTGTGTCCCAAAATCGACTGCGGTTTCGAGCGGTGTCACAAATCCTTCGTCGTAGTGGTCAAGATGGATGACAGCCTTCGCGGCGACCAATGAGAGGTTCTCCGCTAAACCATCTGCCAGTCTGTTACGCCAATGTGTCTCTGGGGGAACGTCTGGCTCGGGATTTGGATCGACGTAGACAGTCCCGTCCTGAACCCGGGTTGGGAACGTTTGAACATCATCAGCCCAGATGTCGAGTGTATCCCCCTGTGCAAGTTCGAATCGTGCGTGGTGCCAATCACACGTTAGTAGACCGTCCTTGAGGCTGCCTTTCGAAAGCGGGAAACCCATATGTGGACAGCGGTTGTCGAGGGCGTACACCTCACCCTCGTGATGAAAGAGTGCGACCGGGCGGCCCTCTACCATTGCGACTGTTCGTCCGTTGTCGCGGAGGACATCGATATTAGCGACCTCAGTGAACTCTTGATTCGGTGAGTCCGATGACATACATGATAATTTACCAACGAAATAAATGAATCCACCCCGAATAAGTCGTATATTTACACAACCGTCAGCACTGACGTGAGAGAATCTCGCTGATTATCATCGATGACTCGCAGATACGCGGTTTGGATCTGAGATGATGCTTGATTGATCCTTGTTTTTTGATGATTCTCGATCTGTGATGTGCTGAAATGCTTAATCGATCATATCCTCGAAGATGCTGCGCTGAATACAGATCTTCAACACAGCAGCCAGCGCTACAAGCGTTATAATAGTCGGTTCTCGTCTCAAACGAGTAGATACGAGCAACAGCACGCTGTAGTGATCGTTTGGCTGGATTACTGACACTCTATCATGTAATAAACTCTGAAGTTTGTCACTCGCATGAGTAACTGCAGGTGTCGGTAAAGATGTCTGATACAGAGGAACAACCCGAGACATGGTTGATCGATATGGACGGCGTGTTGATACGTGACGATACTGCTCTTCCAGGATCCGAGGATTTTATTCATCAACTCAGAGAGCAAAAACGTCAGTTCCTTGTGCTAACTAACAACGCAATTTACACACGACGCGATTTAGCTGCTCATCTCTCAGAAGTTGGAATTAATATCCCGGAAGACCGGATTTGGACCTCAGCTGTGGCTACAGCACAATTTGTCTCGAATCAAATGCCGGACGCTTCAGCGTACGTAATTGGCGAGGCTGGGTTGAAAACGGCGCTTCACGACGTGGGCTACACGCTTACCAGTACTAACCCAGATTTTGTCGTTCTTGGAGAGAGTCGGACATATTCATTTCAGAACATCACCGAGGCTGTCCGGCTGGTTAACCAGGGTGCGCGATTCATCGTGACAAACCCAGACGCGACGGCTCCTTCGGCTGAGGGTCCGCTTCCAGCCACTGGCTCCGTTGCCGCCCTCATCACGGAGGCCACTGGCAAGAACCCATACTTCGTTGGGAAACCCAATCCAATTATGATTCGTAGTGCGTTGAACCGACTTGGAGCCCACTCGAAATCTACGGCGATGGTCGGTGATCGAATGGATACGGATGTGGTAGCCGGCATTGAGGCTGGTCTAATTACGTATCTTGTATTAACGGGATCAACCAACCGCCAAGACGTATCGGAGTATGCATATCGACCGAATAAAATCGTTGAATCAATTGCTGATTTGATGGGTACCATCGAGTCTTCCTGAGACATGTGCGGTGGCTTGGCGTCCGAAAAGAACATCATAGACTCTGTTTATTTTATCTTATCATTTATTTAATATCAAAGCTATTTCCGTCTACTATTGTTACAATTCAATGATGGAACCGCTCGAGATTGGATTACGGATTTTCGGTGGTATCATTCTTATTTTGGTGAACGCCTACTTTGTCGCAATTGAGTTTGCATTAACCCGTGTCAGACAGTACCCCAAATCAGAGTTCGACACACCCGGACTTGAACTCGCTTGGGAGATGACCAATGATTTGGAGTTTTATCTGACTACCTGTCAGGTTTGGATCTCCGCAACGAGTATTGCGCTTGGGATTATTGCCGAGCCTGGATTAGCGGCTCTGATCGAACCCGTATTCGAGAACACTACGCTCGCATCAGTCGGGGCTGGTTCGCTGCTTGGATTCCTCATCATCAATTTGGTCCACCTGACACATGGAGAGCAGACGCCCACGTATCTCGGTGTCGAGCGCTCCAAACAGGTTGCGCAATATGGGGCACGGGTACTGTACTGGTTTGCAAAGATACTCGCTCCAGCCATCTGGGTTGGCGACTCGGTTGCGAAGGGAACACTCGGTCTGTTTGGGATCGAGATGACCCAAGCATGGACAGAAACCGAAAAAGAAGTCATCGAAACTCGTGCTGACCTCCGAACCCGGCTTGGATCAGTACTTGAACAGGGCGAACTACCTGCGGATCGTCGTGAGGAGATCATGAATGCGTTGACAATCGGCGAACAGTCGGTGAGAGAAATTATGATTTCCGCTGATGACATCATAAGCCTGTCAACTGAGGATTCCCCTGAATCGAACTTCCAGAAGCTCGAAGAGTATCCGCATACACGGTATCCACTAATCGGTGGGGAATTGAGCGACTTCCATGGTATTGTCTATAGCCCAGCTTTGTTTAGTCATCGTGAGCAACTGTCTAATGATAATGATGCATTAATTGAACTTGCAGCACCGACAATGACACTATCGCCCGATACCGATGTGAGCGATGCGATTGACCAATTCCAGACAGAACAACAAGAGATGGGGCTCGTCATTGAAGACGGTGAGGTCACCGGGTTGGTGACCGTCACCGATCTACTGGAAACAATCATCGGTGATATTGAAGACCCACTTGATCAAGACAACCCTAATGTACTTAGCTAAAATGAACACCAGACGACTGAGAAATATCGACTCTCCGTACTGAACGCTTGTGGAATGCTTATGGAATTGTTCTCTCAGATTCGTATATGACGTTTGTCAGTCCGAGTAGCGTTATCGACCAATTCTGAGTCGTAAGATCATCAGTTGACATCCTCCCGCGCCTGAAGACCTGTCTCTTACCCACAACTCGAGTCAGGATTTTAGCGGAACGGGATCGGCGAGCACGACTGAAATTCTCGGTATCTACAGTTTCAACACCTCTTTGGAACAATTGTAGTGGAGTTGATTACCGGCGTTCCGTCACCCCCACAGCCGGTATCACTGTCTGAATCGCTTCTCGCCTCGATTTGCTGAGTTCAAAATATCTCTGACAGTGTCTGACACGTCCGGTTACGACTCCACGAACTTATGTGTAAAAGACAGGCCTGAAGACGCCCTCAGAAATCGGAGATTTCTGTTGTGCGAACGAGACCCTAGTGATTCAACAAACTTCTGGGTGAACTAATTCACTAAGTCGATGCGAGAGAACTATTGTGACTGATGCATGTCTACTCAAGCACCCACTTCTTCTGTGAGCTACTAGGTCTGATAATGTTCCGGAATTTCGATACACTTCAACCGTGCCTGTCGAGCATCTCAGCCACTTGGCTGTGATTAAGGATTTTCGCTCGGTGGGTTCGGTGGATGTGCATCACGGAATACGTCTATAATAAATCATGTAGATTTTATACTAAATGTTCGATTGAGGCGTTATATATCCAGTCGTACAATCGAATGATGATTGATATAGGGTAGTGTCGGATTCATCCTGACCCTGTAGTACTCCGTGAAACATTTTGAACTATCGGTCCTACACAACAGTACCAGTAGCTACTCTATAACAAGATTTTGGATTGAATTCCTCAATAAGTTTTCAGGAGCATCAAAGGGTCAGGTATTCTCCTTGCTCTTTATACTTAATACGAATCAATCTCAGTACATATTTTATAGAGCACACTTTAATAACCGCATGAGACCGCTCAGAGTCAAACTCAATATCTCTGAGGAAGAGCATCACTCAGCAGCACGAGAGACATTTGAAACAATATCAACGATACATGATGATCAGGCGATTTTCCAAATCAATCAAACACAGTATATCAATCAAGACACCTGGGGATTCAAAATAACATATCGTACGAAAAGTGAGTTCATCCAAAGTGTCTGCTTGAATGATATTGAACAGGTAATGTGGCACGTTGCACCCAACTCGTTCGAGCGAAGAGTGACATCTGAGTAAACCGCTCGCGGTCAAGCCCGTGGTATCCGTCCTGTGACTCTGTGAATCTGTGAATCTGAGCGTGTGCTTTTCACTGTGATTAATTAATCTGGTATAGAACGCGTGATAGCTCACTTTGTATGGACCGAACGTACGGCAAGTGCTGCTTCGCATACACATGAGCTTCCACATTTCGGACAAGGTCCATCAGTATGTCCAGCGATGGAGTGGGTATGCAAGATATCATACTCATGCGTCGTGAGTAATTGTGCTGGGGAGTCAGGACCACCATGAAACCACGCGTCAGCAACGAAATGATCGACATCTCGTGAGTCACCGATATCGTGTAATCGCTCGATCAGAGAGCTTCCAATTCCTTCACCGGTCCGCTCAGGGTCGACATATCCTGCATGAATAAATCCATACTGAGATCCGGGTGGAATCGGTTCAACTGTATCGATGAGGTGCATAGCGTCTCGCAGTTGTTCTTTTGACGTATATATCGTGAGTGCCATCACACCAACTGGATCATTGTTCTTCTCTGCGACTCGAACAAAGGTCCCATCACTCTCGTTATTCACTGGGACATCGTACGACCAATCATCAGCGAAATGTGATGTAATAAGCGAAGTAACTTCACTCATCTTGCTGTTATTGTCGGTGAGCGGACGTATAACCGGCATCTAGTATTACTGGTCTGCGCGCATGTATGTGTATTTATTTCTGCCCCTATGCAGTTCATTTACTTGATCAGACACGCCGCGAGGAGTCAGTTGTCTATTGATGATCGGTCCTATCAATGTCAGTGTCAATATTCGATTTCATGATGGAAGCTGGGAGACTGGAACTATCGTCGGAAGTGATCTTTATATTGATCTTGCAGTTATCCACATCACGAGTAACCTGATTCACGCCCGTGGTAAACGGCGGGATTCTCTCACTGATTAAAGATAGTCCAGCAGACACAACTACAAATCGCTGAGTACGTAGCATATCCGCAACCACCTCAACCTGTTGCAGCACTTGGGAACCCACTCGGTTTGGATGGGTCAGTCACGACCGGTGTCGTTTCAGGTGTCGATCGCTCTATGCCAACATCAGGGAAATTTGCAATTCCCGACATCGTTCAAATGGACGCCGTCATCAATCCCGGGAACAGCGGTGGTCCATTGATTACAGCAGTTCCCGAACCGCTGCCTCGGGTGAGGAATATCCAGTTGCTGAGGGAAATCGAGCGAAGTACGGCGATAATCTTAGATCTGCGGTCTCAATAAAAGTCATCTCCGAGGTCGTGCCAAAGTTAACCAATACAGGTTGGTATCACCATTCGTATCTTCGCGTCCAAGCATTAGATGTGACGCCGCGTATCATAAAAGCAATATCCCTGACACCATACGTGGTGTCACCGTGGCTAATGTCCGACAGCAAACGAAATATCACTTCTACCAGCGGACAACATGATTAATATCAGAGCTTGCAGAACACTCAACAGAGAGCTTCTCAAAATCATTAATAGTGACTGAGGAATCCTCATCACCCTCGTCGAAGACAAAAGCACGACAGGTGCTTACTGAAGCACAGACATGTACATTGGCGACAGCATCGCAGGATGGCGTTCCTGAAGCGGCAACAATTCGGTTTGTTTCTGATCAGAATCTTGATCTGTATATTACGACTGAATCAATGTATCGAAAATACGAAAATATGACAGTCAATCCACGGGTTGCGCTCGTCGTCGATGAGGCGCAATATAATCTGCAACTGGAGGGAGTGGCGACAGAAGTACACGGTGAGGCTGCTGAACAAATTAAAAATAAATACAGAGATAAATACGGTCCCAGTCAGTATCTCAGGAATAATAATAGTGTGTTCTTTGAAATCATCATCGACTGGGCAAGACTTCTTGTTGATGGTCAGTTTCCACCAGAATTTGAGATGGTGATCGGCAGTAGTGACGCGGATCCACACGGGATTACGGTGGATCAAGCTAAGGGCTAATATCCCTCTTCAAGGGAAAATCTGTTAGGCTAACTTGACGATCCTCACCGAACAACCATTCACCGCGTATGCGAACCTAAACAGATTGTTCACGGTCTGCNATAGGGACTGTCAAGANTGTCAAGCTTCAGCTCCGGTTTCCTGCANCTTATTATATTCAGACTCCCGNAATTATTTATTCAGAAATTCTTTCAGTGCCTCAGTAATCTCATCTTCAGCATGTGTCCCGGTGAGAACTTCGTATAGTGCGTCAGCGAGCATCGTGACCGACTCATCGTCCACCTGTGTTTCAACAATCTGACGATCCCCATGGAGTCGTATTGTCTTAATCGTCGGCGCATCGTGAATCACCTCGGTTGTAGTAAGAAATCCAGCCTCAGAGGGATAATCATGGTCAAGACGATCTAATCCGGCAGGGGTAATTGAGTAGAGTCCACGATCAACTTCCGTGACAAGACCAGATGCGCACAGTTGCGCTAATACCTCCGGAACGATCTCATCATCAAGATTACTTTGCTGATAGATATGATGCGTGTTCGATCGGCCATGAGCAAGTACCTGTAGAATACGCTTTTTAGCATCATTCTGTGTCATCGATATATATTTTTCTTTCAAATATGTCGGTATTGGCATTTTATCATGGTCTAGGGCAAGACCTCTTGCTTAAGAAGTGAGGGAAGATGAACGAGTAGTGAGAAGATATGCCTGATAGTTATAATTTTAATATTGTAGTCTGACATTCATTAATCGCCTAGCGTGGGAGTCATTCAAACCGCTAATGCAGACAGCAACATAATCCGTTCTTGTCGTTTCGTCATACAGTTTGGATAGGTTGGCTCAATCTCTCAACTAAGATGTTTGAGAAAGAGAGTCTGGTGAGAACTATGGACCCCACCGCGAATAAGTCTCTTCGACTTGGAAGATAACTGGAATTTGAATAACCTTCGCTTGAAGCCCCGTCATTAAGCAAGTCATCTGTGATAGCTGAGTAGGTCAGGAGAGTTCACCAGCCACTCCGGTATTTTATTTGATCAGTCCAACAGAGACGAGTGATAAATGGATATCTCTATAACTGTATCCTAAGCAAATACTCGCCACGGTGGTTTTTTGACTTGACCACGTTAGTGAATCCATGTCCAAAGAGGTCCTCCGGGAAACATCAGGACGTGATTCAATTGATACCGCTGAAGTTGATCTTGATTGGCTTACACTCGAAGATGGCGAGTCAATTGAGTGGGTCAACACACCACATATGTATAGTATCATCCCTGCATTTGTGATTGGAATCCCTCTTTCGCTTCTCCTTATTGGGATTCCGATCGTTGTTAGTTCATATCTTCAATATACGAATACAAATTATGTTGTCACAAATCGTGGACTGTACAGTAAACGTGGGATTTTATCTATGAATGTCCAGCAGATTGGGTTTGAAAAGGTTCAAAACACATCGTATTCACAATCGGTTCTGGGCTCATCACTAGGATATGGATCCGTCGACATTAGCACGGCTGGTGGATCAGGCGTCGAACTTCAATTTCGTAATATCCCGAACCCAGCATCGGTCCAAGAATTAGTTGCAAAAGAAGTCGATAGTCGACAACACGGTGAACCGGATTCCGCATCTGATGCTAACGAAGTTCTTGATGAAATTCTCACAGAGCTCCGGACAATTCGCTCGGTAGTAACCGACGATGCGGGTGAGAGCGACACTGACGGTATTCACCTCGCTGGCAATCACACATCAACTGATCAAGTATCAACTACTGAGCATACTGAAGACTGATGAGTAACGAATGGCGATTTCAATTTGATAATGAAAGAACTGTCTGGCAGGGGAATCCTCGGCTTTCAGCGGCTACCGGTGGGATTGCAATTGGTATTGCGCTTTCGATTCTTGCGCTTTTGATGGCAGTGCTCGTGGACAGACGGCTGGGTATAGCGAGTATCCTTGGCATCGGTATCGTCATATGGGCTGTGCGCCGGGTGCAACAAACAGAGTATGTCATCACAACTCGATCAATTTGGGCGAAACGTGGTGTAATGAGACAAACTGTTCGACGAGTTGAGTTGTCGAAAGTCCAGAATACGGCTTATAGCCAGTCAGTTACTGGATCGCTATTTGAGTATGGCACGGTCACAATTGAGATTGCTGGTGGGAGTGATTTACAATTCCAACGGATTGACAACCCCGAGATTGCACGTGAAGCAATCACCAGTCGCATCGGTGATATGAGCGAAGAAATACCAGGCTCACCCAATCAGTGGTACTCAGTGCTGCAACTTGTTCGCGATATTCGAGTGACGATTGAGTGAGTCTTTCAATATGATAGGGATTTATTGGTTAAACTCATTATGCAACTATGACATTCAAACGTAGAATTCGTTCATATTACGCTGCGCTCCGCGCTGGCGAGCCGCTTGGTGAATTTTTTGCAGATGAGGACTCAATTGTGAAGTTCGGTATTTCAGACCGACTTGCCGGTGGGGACACAATTAGGGAAGGACTCAGCACACAGACAAACCGGACGACAAACTGGGTCGTTGATAGTAAAAATCTCATTGTATATACGGCGAGCACTTATGCATGTTTCAGTGATGATGTTCGACTTGAGTGGACAGACACGGTTGAGGATGAGCGATACGCATTCGATACACGATGGAGTGGAACGCTTGAGGTGAGGGATACTGACACTGAGGCAGGTGAGGCTAATCCGGTGTTTATTGGAATGCATGTGAGCACCCCCCGATTTTTCCGATAACACTTTGAAAATAAAATTTATTCGTTGCTTTATCGAGCGAGTCTTATTGGTTGGTATACACGTTAATTCGGAACTCAGATAATCTGTTCACAATCAATAAATTATCATTTACCATTATTCACGGGAATAGTAATGTGCACCAATCCCAATATTTTACTAACGGTAGCACTATTATATCTACATGGAATCAACACTTGGACAGGCGAAATCTGAGTCATCAACAGGAGCAGTCGGGTCGAGACTTGAGATGATAGTAATTGGTCTACTGACGATTACAGCAATCACACATGTATATGCTGGCCTCAATCAGGGAATAATTCCACCGCTTCTTCTTGCAGGACTTGGATTTCTGGGAGGAATCGGACTCTATATTCGCGGAAGTAATCAGCGTTTACTGACGATTGCTGCTATTCCGTACACGGCAGTGCAGATTCCACTCTGGTTCGTGGTTAAATCTGGAAACTTTACTCCGGTAGGCTATCTTGATAAGGTTGTACAAGTCCTCCTGATTATTGCACTTCTTATTTTACTCTTTCGCCAACGCCAATGATTATCTGAACTCTTGTTGTGGTTTGGTCAATCTCAAAACTAGCACTGAGAGTGATTAGTTCGAATAGTTTCACCGGCGATGTCGAATGACGCGGGTTCAGCGGCTTCTATCACCGACACGGATAATCACGGCAGTAAAGACTTGCACTAACCATTATGAGAGTGAACACGACGTTATATGCTGAACAGGCGCAATACCACGCCCGTTCACGACGTGGATACGCGCCGTCACGTTATGTCCAAATCAGTAAATCGATAACTCTAATTTATAACATAAGTACCTTTGTTAGCCGTCTGCAGTTTGTGAAGATAGCGATGAGGCTATTGCGAGGGGCTCACATCATTTGTTTCGACCGTTCATAACAAACCAAAGATCGGATGAACTGCCTCGGGGTCGAGCCCCGTAGCATTCAATTCGGGTTTTTATAAATTGAATCCAGATCGTGCGTCAAAAAGACAAATGATGCTATAGATATGAATGGATAATGCGTGCGATGAGAGATGATCATTGAGTATGACGATTGATAAATTTTCAATAGAGGAGGCAGGTTCACATATTGAGCGTATTATTGATGAGATAAGCAGTGCAGTCATTACTGATCGGTCGTTTCTAGAGGTAATTATCACCGGATTACTCGCTCGTGGTCACGTATTAGTTGAAGACGTGCCTGGGACTGGAAAAACACTTACCGCAATTGCGTTGGCAGACGCGTTCGGGCTTGAGTATAACCGGATTCAATTTACCCCTGATCTCCTCCCGAGTGATATCACTGGTACACATATCTTTGATGAGCAGACGGGTGAGTTCAGCTTTCAACAGGGACCTCTCTTTGCCAATGTTGTATTGGCTGATGAGATCAACCGTGCCCCACCGAAGACCCAGTCTGCATTACTTGAGGCGATGGACGAACAACAAGTAACTGTCGGCGGTGATACATATCCACTGCCAGAGCCGTTTTTTGTGATTGCAACACAGAATCCGGTTGAGCAGGAAGGCACGTTCAGCCTTCCTGAGGCTCAACAGGATCGATTCATTCTTAAAACGTCAATCGGCTATCCAAGCCGCGAAGGGGAACTTGAGTTGATCAATCGCCGTAGTAATCGACAACTGACGACCCCCGAGGTTGATGCTGTGATCAATCCTGATCAAGTTGTGACGCTTCGACAAACACCTGAATATGTTTCAATGCGTCTCAACGTTCGTGAGTATCTTACTGATATCGCTCGTCAGACCCGCAAGGATGATCGCGTCGAGGTCGGCGTTTCACCGCGCGGTATCCAGCGATTCTACGAGGCTGCACGTGCATATGCGGTGATTGCTGGACGATCTTATGTGACACCAGATGACGTCAAAACGATTGCCTCAGCAGTTATTACACATCGACTCGTCTTAACCTCAGAGGCAACAATTCGAGATATCAAACCCAAAGCAGTCACTCACTCTGTACTCGATGCTGTTGACGTCCCTGCTGCGCAGGGCATGAAGTAGGATCCGTTGAGACACCCTTAGCAGACAGTTCATTATCGGATTTACACTGATGATGAGTAAACGAAAGAGAGTCATACGGCTCATGGACACTCCAGCGAATACTCAGCGGTGGTTTGTTCGTGTCTATCCACGCAATATCGTCAGGAAAATCAACACCGCCGGCACAACAAGGAGTACCCCAGTGAGCGCACTCTCCTGGGAAACAGACAGACCCACCACGGTTGACTGAAGCCCCCATGCAATACCAACCCCAAGTAGTGCAACGGCGATTGTATTGAGACTGTGAAGTATCGTTACGCGGGTCCCACCGCGCGTTCCGAGTTCAGATTGGGCTGTGACTCCGTGGCTACTCGAATCCCATGCAATAATTGCGAGTGCAACACCGCTGAAGACGATTAACGGAGCCTGATCGAAGATTCCAATAAGCAGACTACTCCCAATGAGTCCCGTCCCAGCGATTGCTCCGCCGGTCGCATGAGATGGAAGATATCCAATCACTTCTAAAATAGTACTTCCAAAGAGCACGGCTCCCAGTGCAAATAACGCAATCTCAACATAGATGAGTACTATCCCAACTGGTGAAATAAGCTGTATGTATTCCGCTATTTGTGGTTGAATCGCACTCGGCAGCGCTGAAAGGACAGATTGAATTTCTGCACTCAGTATCAACGCGACGGTGATCACTACACCGACGCCGATTGATACTGGGGCAATCGACTGTGCTGTACTCATGATGTTTCCACTCAATTGTTGGATAATATATATCAGAATAATAATACTACTACAGATACAGATAATCGCAATCAAAAACACACGGAATCCAGGTGATACGGAAAGTTCAATTAACAGCGCGAGGGGTGGAATACGTCTGATGAGCGATGTTAACCAACCAGTCCGTGCCGCTACGATACTGAGAAGACTGAGCCCAATGCTGAAAACCGCAAATTGTGATAAAATCGTCTGAGATCGCGTCAGTATTGTCTGAAGCCGATCGCGTCGTGCTCGGGAGGCAACTTCGACTATCGGCACAGTTTGGGTGACCTCACCTATCAGAAATGCGGCGATTGTCGTTTCAAACCCGGTAATAAACAGACCAACAGAGAGTGAACTCGGGTCAATAAGAAGTTCACCAACTGCTCCAAGCGGCAGCATCAGTAGTGACGTCTCACTCAGTAGATTGAATCGCAACAGCAGAAGTACAGTCGTTACCGCACCCACAGAGAGCTCGATAACTGCTGTCTGCTTCCAGAGATTGAGTAAGACACCGTCAGTCGGTCCGTCGCGAGGAGTTATAATCGCTCCATATATACCAGTCCCAATACCGAACGTAACACCAACGTGCATGATGAGACGCCCGAGAAGCCTCTCAACGGGTTGTTCGGTGCCTCTGAAAAAAAGCACTGGAAGGGTATCACTCTCAAGTGCTGCCACGCCGAGACTCGCGACTCCACAGGCTGCGCTTACCGGGAGTAATACTGTAGTTACCCCCATCAATACTGTCGAATCAGGGTTCTGTTGTTGTGTGATGGTGGCAATCCCAAGTATCCCACCAGAAAGTATGCTGAGTACGACACTGTTTCGTACACCAACCTGGTATATGAATAGAATCACCGCGATGAGGACTGCCGTTGCAGTGATAACACTCGCGACTCGGGTCGTTCCTGACCCATCATCTGTCATTGTGAGTTGATATCCCTCAACGCTCGTGAGAGGGCTATTGGAAGTGTCTCATTGCGTTTCCAGTCAACGATCGTCCCACCAAGTCTGCGTATCCTGAATAGCCGATTTGTGCGGTTGAGATGGGCAATGCGTCCACCAATATCACTATTCGATATCTGTGGAGAGAGAACTGTCAATTCATGCCCATCGGCTCGGATCGATTGAGCGATTGAAACGGCTGCATCGTCTAGTGCAGGAGTACAGAATAACACCTGCTCATTGCTATCTAGACGTGATAGCAGCCGGTGCTGATCGACGATGCCACCATCTCCAGCAACCGCTGATGTGTCAGTGTCAGTATCAGTGTTTGTCATCATCTCGTCGCTTCCTGTTGCAGCCGCATTACAGATCATAGCCGCATGTGCTCCAAAGGCTGTTTCCTCATCAGTCGACGCGTGTGCCGGTGGTGGGTCTGACCGAATTGGGTCGGGAGTCCCAAGGGCTACAATTGTGAGAGTATGTCCCTCATCAAGAAGAACGCTTATGCTCAGTGTTGCAGCGTATGCACAAAGAGTTGCGCCCGTCGGAAGTGAGGGCTGTGAGCTTACATGGGCGGATACACGGCTATCAATGATAATCGCAATTCGGACTGCCCGTTGCTCGTGATACTCAATTGTCGAAAGCTGACCTGTCTTCGCGTACTGATTCCAATTAATGCGCCCGATTGGGTCGCCTGTTTGATACTCGCGGGTTGCATAAAATTCAATGCCAGAGCCTCCGGTTTCCGTTGTAACTGGACCAGTGATGTTCATCGTTTGGTTGGAGAGTGGAATATCATCAACACTCACACGAGATTCAAGACTGCTCTGTCCACTTGGCGCAATTTTTGACTCAATCATAATGGTTCCACTTCTATTTCGCGCACGAACTTGGACTGGGTCGAACTCATATGTCCCTCGGTTAGTGTTCACCGAGTAGTTTACTGTGAGTTTCTGTCCTGCTCGGAGGATTGCACTTGCACGTGGGTCCCCCCCGATAGTGCCCAACTCTGTTGGGACACCATCAGCAACCCGGAGATCAGGAATTGTCGAGTCGCCCGTATTCATGATGGTGAGCGTCACCGATACCGGCTGCCCTGGAAGCGGAGCTTCCGGAGAGAGTTTTCGCTCAACAGAGAGTTGATTGGTGAGTGATGGTTTGGTCGCGAGTGCATCCTGTAACACAAACAGTAGTGGCACAACTGCTGTAACAAGAAGCGTCTGTGAGCCAGTTCCAATGCCACAAGCGGTGAGAGCGGCTGTAACCGCGAGAAGACTTCGATACCGATGTCGATGGACCTGCTGGATCATAGTCATACTCATACTCATATTCACTATCACTCGCTTTCTGCTGACTGCGAATCAGCGATGTAAGAAGAGGCGTTCTCCGGGTGCTGAGTGTGTGAGTTGGTGCGCGTCGGCGGGTCATATTGTATGTCATATGCCGCATATTTTGACTCAATTGCGCGGAGTGTCCGGCGGACGCGTATATTATACGCAGCCCCTGGATATAGCCACGCATAAAGCCGATGTCGAAGTGGATAATCAATCCTCGGTGAGTCCGTTACAAATGCGGCTGCATATTGATCACTTGTCCACTGACCAGCTTCAACATACTTACGCGCTGTCTCTCTTGTCTCAAGCTTATGAGTGTATAAATCGATAATTAACTCTTTGAGCTCAGATCTGAGTGCCGTCGTGTTTGAGTCGGTCGCATCCGAGTTCTCAGTCCGCTGTCGGTTGAATTTCGTGGTTAATTGCTTTCCTGCGATAGCGACATCTCGTGTCACCGTATGAGGGTCTGCTTCTGGGAATGGGTCATCGATGGTTGTTGCCCGCCGAATCCATAAACTCATAAACGCATATATGCCAATAATCATTCCAGTCACTGATAACAATGCGCGTGCGCCCAGTTGATTTGTCATTATCTGAAGTGACTGTCGGAGAATCCCCGGCAGACGTTCGGGTGTATATGTCGCACCGAGCGCAGAGACGAGTATACATACTGCAACTACTGCGGCAATCCATCGGGTTATACGCTGACCTGAAAGTTTCATTTATTTGTCTTACCCAATGCACTCTGGATTGTCTGGAATGCATCACGGGCGCTTTCTAATTGTGATTCAGTTGTGCTTTCCACTCCATACTCCACTTTTTGATAAATCTGTGTTAAAATGATAACTGGTTTCGACGGAACTCCCTGCTCAATAGCGTATGTCGCTACTTCTTTCGGTGTTTTCGTACGCAGTCGGGATGGGCCAACAGCACGTGTAAACACATACCAGAGTTTTCGGATGATTGACTGTGCGTCTGCTGTCTCCACATCGGATTCAGATGAGCTTGAGATCCCTTCCTCACTCTGTGGCATTTGATCTTGATTCCGATTTCGTAGCGCTCTCATAAGTGATCGAAGCCACTGATAAACGATAGAGACGATCTGGCGTGGACTCAGCAGTCTCATATCAGTCAATCTATCCAAGGAAAGATGACCACGAGGTGCGAGTATGAATTTTCTCAGTTGAATCGAGAGCTGTCGGAACCAACTCCATACATGATCAATACCGAGAGTCAGTCTGACAAACATATCGGTCACGAGCATCGGAGTCTGTATCAATGTCGTGTGAATGTGTGTAATGATTGTCCTGATCGTGTCTCGATTGCGGTAGAGAAACATGATTCCGGCTGCAGCGAAAAGGAGTATAGCAAGGATAATCGCTGCAGTGGTTCGATACAGTCCTGAGATTGTTTGCTGTGCCCTCGTGCTATCCGGTCCAACCACGGTTATCGATGCTGATTGCTGCAATGGGATTGTTGCATCGACTGTTCCGTTCGGACCAGTCTGTCCGACTGCTGACCCAGAAAGGGTTACGGTGGCATTCGACACTGGCGCGTTCGACTGCGTAACGGTAATACCTGCGTTCATTAGTGGGACCAACACGCCAAACTGCGGTGTGACAGTGATATTTATTGAGGAGGTGTTATCTTGAGATGATGTGACCGGTGTTAATGCTGGCGTCGACGTCGACGTCGACGTCGACGTTGACGTTGGGGGTAGTGTTGATGCTGAATCTTGTGTCTGTGTCGGCTTCGACACCGATGATGCATTCAGAACACGAATTGTCGCCGTTCCTGATGCCGCTTGTCGTGTCACGCTGATTGAGTGCGTTCCGGTGGTGACGTCATCAAGGACAAGGGTGAATTCTCCTGAGTTGTTGGTATATCCTCTGATATCTCCGTCCACTGCAACGGTCCCATTCTGAACTGGAACTCCACGAATCGATGTCGAGATCACTACAGACTTTCCACGAACTGTTGAGCCGATCACATCAACCGAGATGTTTGTCTCACTCTGGCATTTGAGGGCTGTCTCACTTTGGATCGAACACCCCGAGCCGTCAGTCGATCTGAGTGGTTCATTCGACACTGATAATTTATATTGCCGTGACGATCCCCTCAGTCGAGGGATCTCCCCGACTGCCGGGAGGGACATGTCCTCAACCGTTGCGACCGTCTGCTCGTTGAGATACTTACCCTGATCACCTGGTGGGCGTGCACTGACCGTGACAGTATTAGCGTATGGTAATTGTGTTGTGATAGTTCCAGTTGCGTCTGTCCATCCAACGCGTTCTGTGTTGACACGGACTGGAGCACCAGTTACTGGGTTGGTATTTTTTTCAACTGAAATATCGACAGTCGCACCTGCGACCACTGTTCGATTGAGCGTAATGTTGTATGGTGGCTGTGGATTCTGAATTGGGAGATCCCCGGGTGGAGTTGGATCAAACCGAATCCATCCAACATCGGGGAAATACACCTCAACCCATGCGTGACCAGTGTCGCTCGTGATTAGATAGCGATCTTCAGCAACCTGTGTGCCGCCTTTAAATCCTACCACATAGCGGGCAGGAATATCTTGTGAGCGAAGCATGACAGTCATTGCTGTTGCAAAGTACTGACAATATCCTCGATTCATCTCGAAGAGAAATTCATCAACAATTGGTCTGCTACGTTCATGTGACGCATTCAATGAATACGCCTTTGAGTCTTCTAACCATCGCTCGATCACAGTCGCTGTCTCATAGGGCGTTTCAGCATCTGAGGTAATATTCTCAGTCAATGATGTAACCCGTGGTGGTGTGTCCTCAGGTATCTGTGTATACCGTCGAGACAACTCATTTGGATACCTGTTCCCGGCGTCGGTTAGTATGTCAGGATCACGAGGCGGTGCTGCACTTTGTGCTATATATGTTGTTCCCCTCGGTACTGATTGAGATGTCTGAAGCGTCCCTGCCGTTGAGATCTGCATCTCTGTTGAGCTATCCTGAATATTGACGCTCTCAAGTTGCCATAACACCGGCAACGACGAGGTTTCTTGCAGTGAGGTCACCTCATATTCTGTTCTTTGCTGTTCGATTGTCCGCTCATTGTTTGGTATCGATCCCGTATATGACTGTGACTCTGTTTCAGAAGCCCACGTTGAACCTGTATATGTCGCATATACTGACTGTCGCCAGTAGCCTGTCCGAGGAGATTCAACTGTGAATACTGGTATTTTTGAAATTTTTCCCGAACGAGGTTGTGTTGATCCAATAGTCATCGACGCAGGTGGCTGATCGAGTGTGCTCGCCTCCGGGGATCCATATCCTGACCGAGTTGATTGAGCTGTCTTTCGCGATGACTCTGATTGTGATTGGGGGTCTGCAGTCGGTGGGACTGTCTGTCCTGAATCGGATTCCCTCGGAGTGCTTTCGGGATTCCCAGGGGATGCAAGATCGTCTGGTGTTTTGATATCGAGACTATCCTCCACATCTCCAGCGGAGCGAGGGTCTGAGAGTACCCCTCCATCGACCGGTGGAAGAAGTATTGCAGTAATAATGAGTGTGCAGATACTAATGACAACTAACAATTCTTCAGGAATCACTCGATTGTCAGCATCATCAGCCCCATCATTATCATCAGTACCGCCGGAGTCCGCCGACACCATAGAATGTATTCTTACTTTTATTTTCGTGCATTTATGTCATTCCTTCAGCAGTATTCTGATTCTGTGAACACGCATGACTACATTATCTCTCTGAGGAATACATTGCTTCAAAGAAATTTCCTCTGTAACGATACGTAGGATGGGACAAACACCGCGATAGTCGGATTTAATCGCCGTTCCAACTGTCAAGATACTCTGAGTAGTAAGTCAATCTCTCAGCTTACTGTATAATAGTCAGATATATTATGTTATCAGTACAATTCACGAAATGCACTATTGGATTGCACATACTCATATGAGATCAACGCGGAGTATCATGCCAATAGAAATATTCGGTTAAACCACTGGCTAGGATTCCTCTGATTCTTCTTGTTTCCATTCCTGTCGGCGATGTTGATAGGTATCATCATCTCGAAGCTGATCGAGATATTGCTTGTATACTAATGCAATTTCACGTTTTTCATCATCATACCACTCTTGAGCTTCGCGTTCTTCACCATCTTCATATTTCTGTCCACCAGGGTATTTTGCATATCGCATCGCACGAGTCCATCCCATTTGGAGGTACTTACGAGCGAGGTCCATTCCTGGAAACTCGTTCGTATCGCGATACTCACAGAATTTCTTATAAATCGCTTCTGCTCCGTCCTCAGCTGAATCCAGTGTCTTTATTGACCAGAGTGGGAGTAACTCGCCTTTATATGGCTCACATTTGAATACATCTTGTTCCCCACGACCGATTTCATACTCACTCGGATTCGCACGGAAATCGATATCATATTCCGGACCATCCTCATCGGACATTATATGCGGTATGAGGGCTAGCGTGGTTAATACTACGCTTACCCCGACCCATGCGGTCTGTATCCATATCGCGAGGCGATGGTTTTGGCGAGTGATGAGAGAACTATATGCGGATAGCAAATGTGCCTCCCGATGCAATCGTATCAATAATAAAACAATATTAACAAGAAGGGTTATCGAAGATTATTACCGCCGCCATCTGTTCTCGAGAGGAGGCTTAGTCACGATAAATATGATTTTCTGATGTGCTCTCTGAGTATATATAAGATTGATATATTATGTCTCTCGATAGAATAATTATCACGCACACCGCCGCGGAGAAGTCTGAGCGATATTTAACCCAGTCTCAACTCAAGAAAGTACTAAGAGAGAGCACTGGCTATATCTGTCGACAGGCATCTCCGAATCACGATGGACTATATGCCAATAACAAGTTCATCATGCGGGGTGAATTCTTTGGACAGTCACTCGATATCATTTTTGCTGTCGAAGACGATCGCGTCGTTGTGATAACACAAATGTCACAACACTCAGACAGCCTTCGTGGACGCTTCTATGAGTTTATTGGGTCCTCGGTGACAACTGCAATCGAATACACAGAGTGAATTACCCCACCCTACTCAGCCGCTGACGCGGCTTCTGTGAGGGTGGGGCTTCTTGTTTCTATGACATGCTTTCCATCCATAATACCGGAAGCGCCCAACGATATAAACAGAGGGAGGAAGTCTTCACAGGTGTTGTCTCTTTAATTGTGCCTTCTGGCTCCGCCTCAACGAAATGTGTGCCTTCGTGTTTGCATTTGTATTCGACTCGACTCAACCATAGTGGGTGAGTGGAGCACTCGACGAGGGGTGCTTTTTATGAATGGAGACCACGCCCAACTCCAATTTTCGTCTAATATGCTTATTTCAATATGCTGTCTGGTATTATAAAACTCGTAGATAGCGTTCCTGGTGTCGGATTCATTACGATGTTAAAGCACACAGGGCGTTCTCTTTGACGCTCCGTAATCATGGACTATATAAGATGGTATATGCGATATTAATAATTCAATGCGGTCAGTTTATTGTAAAATATCATAAAATACCTCTCAAATAGCAGTCGACTTAATAAGTATGTGGCAACTACTGCATAGTAATGACGACACCTGACTCAGATTCTATCAATGACGGTGATGAACCACCGGACCATGCTTCTCAATCCAGCCATACGGATGTGACACGGCTCTCAGTTCCAGAGATGGATTGTCCATCTTGTGCACAAAAGGTGATTACCAGCGTCAAAAAACTGGATGCAGTCCAAGATATTGACTCACAGGTAGCAACAGGAGTACTCACAGTATCATATGATGCCGACCAAGTTACGCTCAATGAGATAGCCAATCAGATTCAAAACGCAGGATACAGCGTCAAGAATGCAGGTGAGACCACATCAGAGTTCACGGTCCCAGAAATGGATTGTCCCTCATGCGCAAACAAAGTTGAGAATGCGCTTGAGAATATCGATGAGATCGATGAATATGAAACACGACCGACGACTGGGACCGTTATCGTTACGTATGATTCATTCAACAGTCGTGACGCTAATATTATTGATGTAATCGAAGATGCGGGATATGAGACGACAGAACACTCACACGCCGAATCGACACATCAGAGAGCAACCAATGAGCGTGAGCGTAACCGTATCTGGCGGAGTCCCCGAGCACTCAAAACATGGATCAGTGGTGGGTTCGTCGGCGTTGGGTTGCTGTTTGAATTCTTTCTGACCGCACAAAATGTCGAGATTGCAACCATATTAGGTACAGGAATAGTTTTCACTGATATACTCTTTCTTGCGGCTGTCATTTCTGGTGGTCAAGAAATCATTCGCAACGGATATTACTCGGCACGCAATCTGAGTCTTGATATTGATTTTTTGATGTCCATGGCTATCCTGGGAGCGGTCACCGCGAGTTTTGTATTTGATCAAGCACTCTATTTCGAGGCTGCCACTCTTGCGTTTCTCTTCAGTATTGCTGAACTATTAGAGCGATATTCAATCGATCGCACTCGAGATTCACTCCGAGAATTGATAAATCTCTCACCAGATGAGGCGATAATTAAACAAAACAATACGACCGAGACAGTTCCACTTGATGAAGTCACTGTTGGGGATATTGTCATCGTAAAGCCAGGTGAGAAGATCCCAATGGACGGGAAGATCATTGAGGGGAAAAGCGCAATCAATCAAGCACCGATTACAGGTGAAAGCGTTCCTGTCGATAAAACGATAGGAGATACCGTGTATGCCGGCACGATTAATGAAGAGGGATATATTGAACTTGAGGTTACCTCAAAGGCAAGTGATAATACGCTTTCGCGCATCGTCGAAATGGTCGAGGATGCACAATCGAATAAGACCGAGCGTGAACAGTTTGTCGAACGCTTTTCATCATATTATACACCGGTCGTTGTTGCTTTCGCCATCCTCACAACGATAGCAAGCCCATATATCCTCACGACGAGCTGGTCCACAGCCATCGTATATGGATTAACATTACTAGTGTTAGCATGCCCTTGTGCATTCGTTATATCAACACCCGTGTCTGTTGTATCAGGAATTACCAGTGCTGCAAAAAACGGCGTTCTGATCAAGGGTGGGAATCATCTTGAAGCGATGGGAGCTGTCGACATCGTTGCCTTTGACAAGACAGGAACGCTTACCACAGGTGAACTGACAGTTACTGATATTATCCCGCTGAATCAAAACTCAACGGAAGATGTCCTCCGGTGTGCACGAGGACTTGAACAACGAAGTGAGCACCCCATCGGCGAGGCAATTGTCGCCAAGGCTGGGAGTGCACAGACAGTTACACGTGAGATTGAGGAGTTCGAGAATATCACCGGAAAAGGCGTACGGGCAAGCCTCGATGGAACTCCTCATTTTGCTGGCAAGCCAGGACTGTTTGAGGAACTAGGGTTTGATCTCTCACATGTTCATGCAACAACTGATGGAGGAGACATCACACAGACCGCTCATCAAATGTGCACCCGGAATGACTGCATCGATCTTCTCGAGGAGACTGTTCCCCAACTTCAGACAGAAGGAAAAACCGTTGTTCTCGTCGGAACTGAAACTGAACTTGAAGGTGTCATTGCCGTCGCTGATGGGATCCGCCCACGAGCAGAAGAAACAATCAAACAGCTCAAACAACTTGGAGTCTCTCAAACCGTGATGCTGACGGGAGATAACGAGCGGACTGCTCGCACAATCGCTCGTGAGATTGGTATTGATACATATCACGCTGAGTTGCTTCCTGAAGAGAAAGTGACTGCAATTGAGCGCTTTGTTGATGAGTATGATGATGTTGGGATGGTCGGTGATGGAATCAATGATGCACCAGCACTCGCCACTGCGACAGTTGGCATTGCAATGGGCGCTGCCGGAACTGATACCGCGTTAGAAACAGCTGATATTGCCTTGATGGGTGATGAGATTCAAAAGCTTCCATATGTCTATGCACTTGCGAATGATGCGAACAGTATCATTCGACAAAATATCTGGTCAAGTCTTATTATTAAACTCGGGCTCGCAGTCGCCGTGCCATTTGGATACGTTCCTATTTGGCTTGCCGTACTTGCTGGGGACGCTGGAATGACCACAGCCGTCACTGGAAATGCAATGAGACTCTCACGAGTCATGCCGAACACAGATACCGAAATGACTGCTCAAGAAACATAACATCACACAATCTATGAGCAGTCGTATTCAGACCAATGCAAATGGAGTCTTTCTTTTTATTGCCTGGTGCAAAGTAACAATAATGCCCTGGTAGACGGGTTAATACAAGAATATGCGATATAAGATTACGATTTGACATCCCCCTTCGTCTAAAGGCGGGAGGAATCCCACGGCACCGCGCCGCTTCGCTGGGTTGGGAGTGTCAGCTTTGGGTTTGAGTTTCAGGTTCAGGTTTGCAGACTCCCAATACAAAGCCAGGACACCGTTGGAATCGGTGTGTGACCGGTCACTGGGCAATCTCTAGGGAGTGGCAAGCCTCCAGTACTCCTCTCCTCACCCGAGGCGAAGTCTCTGTGTTGGTTGTGCTACAGGAGCTTCGGTCACCGTCACTGTCACCGGACTCGGAGTTACTTGTATTGGTAACAAGAGCCCGATACTCGTTGTTTGATTCCCACGCAGGGCACACCCTGCTTCCAGCGTGGGCGGACACTCACACTCGAACCGCCACCTGTCGGGCACTCGACTACATCGGATTCACAACCGATGCGCCGACACTGATATATACACCGCTGTCCAAGAAAACCATTCGTAATCCCCCACTGTGACGGCGTGGTATTGCGCCTGTTCAGCGTATAATTTACTCAAGTAATCTCTAAGAATCGACATGAATCTAAAGATCATAGCGAGAGTTCCACGGGTAACCCGACCCGTGGTACCTTACAATTGAAATTAATATTGGTTGCGACAGTCTACAAGTATAACTTCGATTACTGTTCGACACTGGCGATGGTATAAACTAATTGGACTACATCAGGAGACCAGAGGTCACTGTTTATACACACAATTAAGATCTGTCTATTTGTGCGTCTCGTATGTGTGAGTTGCCTCGGCTTAACCCCCGGGCATCCTCCTTGTAATCTATCAGTATTAGATCACTCGAACCTGTTTTGATGAATACAACGAGTCTGCGTCGCTAATTGATGTATATCAAAAAGACGTCACTTAATCCTGATCAGTCAGCAGTTGGTGCAACACGATCCGGCTCAGATTCGTCCATCGGTGCGGTGATTCCTTCGATAAGCTTGAATACGGCCGCTTTATGATCTGTCTTGGATTTATGTATCGATGTTGGTCGAACACCAAGTTCATTATACGCGGTAAGCGGAATGTCTGTCTCCTCCCATGCTTCGACCTGGGTATGTACCTCTGCAAGCAGGCCGTGAAGGTGGATGAGTTCCTGCTTTTTCATAAGCAACTTTGGCTTGAAACCGGAGGGATATATTACTATCTTGAGTCACGTTATCATACATCTCTCAAATTTGGTCGTTTCTGAGGGT
>P_A23_Liq_3_FmtDRAFT_1000013_pt1 | contig 34255 bp, 35 predicted proteins | sample PonA233FremontCA_FD_10237 | JGI IMG/M metagenome (IMG submission 10237)
GGCCACCTCCTCGACGGTCGCGGAGAGGTCGGTCACGTCCTCGCTCGCGGTCGCCAGTTCCCGCCGCTGGCGGTCGGCCGCGTCTGCGATCTCGTCGACGGCCGCCGCGGCCGTCTCGCTCGTCTCGCGGAGCCCGCGTGCCCGGTCACCCACCTCGTCGGTGGCCGCAGCGACGTCGGTCGCGAACTGGTCCGCCTCGCGGAGCGAGGCCGACAACGCGTCCAACAGGTCGTCGAAGTCACGCGCCAGGGTCTCGTACTCCGGCGGGACGGTCGAGGGGTCGACCCGGGCCGTCAGGTCTCCCTCGCGGGCCGCGTCCGCCGTCTCGCCGAACCGGTCGAGCACCGTCTCCAGTTCGCTGGTGTACCGTCGGAGTTCCGTCCGCATCCCGTCGAGCGCGGTGCCGAACTCGCCGGGCACCGACCGGTCCAACACCGCCGCGTCGAACTCTCTGGCAGCCAACGCCTCCGCCTGTCGCTCGACGGTCTGTAGTGACGTTCGCATCGCCTCGACGGAGCGAGCGAGGTCGCCGATCTCGTCTGGCTGGGTCGGGTCGATCGCCGCGTCGGCGTCGACACGGGTCTCGGGAACGTCGCCCGCGGCGACCGACTCCGTCACCGCACGGAGTCGTTCGACTGGACGGGTCACCTTCCGCCGCGCGACGATCGCGGTGTTGCCGAAGGCGACTCCGGCACCGAGGAGTAACCCGCCCTGCGCGACGACCCGGACGGGGCCGTCGGGGAGAACCGACGGCGCTCCGGCCTGCGCGACCGACACGCCGAACTGGATCGTCACCGCGGCGACCACCGTCCGTTCGACGCTCTCGTCGACACCGAGGACTGCCAACGACCACAGCAACGTCTCGACGTACCGTTTCGAGAGCCGCTCGAACCACCCGTCTTCTCCCACGGCTACCCACCCCCTCGCCTGTCGGGCTCGCTCCACTCCGGCTCCCCCGTCGACGGCTGGCTCGCTCGGATCGTAGCTCTGGTTCCCGCGGCGCGTCCGGCCGGTGCTCCCCCGGGGCTGTCGTCTCTAACAGTCACAGAGGGGTCGTGGTCGCTCCGAGCGACTAAGAACCGGCGAAAACCGCCCGACGTTCGACAGATGGCCACTCGGAAGCGACTCAGTACTGTCAGATTTATCAGTCGTCCGGACATCCTGTCGGACAATGCGACGAGCGAAGATCGTGTGTACGCTGGGGCCGGCCTCCGACGACCGGGAGACGATCCGGGAGCTAGCGACGGCGGGAATGTCGGTCGCGCGTCTCAACGCCAGTCACGGGACGACGGCGGACCGCGCGAGTCTGGTGGAGACGATCCGGTCGGTCGACGACGCGACCAGTCGGCCGTTAGCCGCGATGTTGGATCTCCAGGGGCCGGAGGTTCGGACCGCCGCCATCGACGAGCCGGTTCACCTGGCGACTGGCAGCGAGGTGAGCTTCACCGAGGGGGAGACGGTGACACCGGACCACGTCGGGCTGTCGTACTCCGTGGCTGCGAGCGAGCCGGGTGACAAGCTCCTGTTGGACGACGGCCGGATCGAGACGACCGTCGCGAGTGTCGACGGGGACACCGTCCAGGCGACGGTCGACTCCGGGGGGGAACTCGGCTCGCGAAAGGGCGTGAACCTCCCGGGCGTGGATCTCGGACTCGACCCGGTGACGGCGGCCGACGAGGCAGAGTTGGCGGTCGCGGGCGAGACGGACGTAGACTTCGTCGCCGCCTCGTTCGTCCGAGACGCCGCCGACGTGTACGCGGTCCAAGACGCGATGGAGGAACACGGTGCCGGCGACGTGCCGTTGGTCGCCAAGATCGAACGCCGCGGGGCCGTCGAGAACTTGGAGGGGATCGTCGACGCCGCCTACGGCGTGATGGTCGCCCGTGGCGACCTGGGGGTGGAGTGTCCACTGGAGGAGGTGCCGGTGATCCAGAAACGGATCATCCGGACGTGTGTCGAGACCGGCACGCCAGTCATCACGGCCACGGAGATGCTCGACTCGATGGTGGCGGCGCGCCGCCCGACCCGGGCGGAGGCGTCGGACGTGGCCAACGCCGTCTTGGACGGGACAGACGCGGTGATGTTGTCCGGCGAGACCGCCGTCGGTGACCACCCGGCGCGGGTGGTCGAGACGATGGACCGGATCGTCCGCCGAGTGGAGGCCAGCGAGCAGTACGCCGAGACGCGCGAACAACGCGTCCCGGTGGCCGACGACGACTCCCGGACGGAGGCGCTGGCCCGCTCGGCGCGGTTCCTCGCCCGCGACACGGACGCCTCGGCGGTCGTCACCGCCTCCGAGTCCGGCTACACCGCCCGCAAGACCGCGAAGTTCCGGCCGGCGGTACCCGTCGTCGCGACCACGCCCGCCGACGAGGTGCGCCGTCAACTCGCGCTCTCGTGGGGTGTGCGGCCGGTCGCGGCGGGCTACTCCGAGAGTGTCGAGGACGTGATGGACGACGCGGTCGACGCCGCCATCTCGACTGGTGTCGCCGACTCCGGAGACACGTTGGTCGTGCTCTCGGGGATGATGACGGAGTTGGAGGGGAACAGCACGAACACGCTGAAGCTCCACGTCGCCGCCGAGACGGTCGCCACCGGCCGCAACGTCGTCGGCGGCAGAGTGTGTGCGCCGCTGACTCGGGTCCCGGACGGCGACCTCTCGGAGCTGCCGGACGACGTGGTCGCCTACCTGCCGGCGACGTTCGACGCGGAGTTCTACGGCGACACCGGGAAGCTCGCCGGAATCGTCGACGCCCGGGCGGGGATGACGGGCTACCCCGCGATCGTCGCGCGCGAACAGGAGATCCCGATGGTCTCCGGCGCGCCGGTTCCCGGGCGGATCGACGACGAGACGCTCGTCACGCTCGACGCCGAACGCGGCGTCGTCTACGAGGGTGACGTGTTGCGCCACGCCCGCGGGCGGTGAGAGAGATCAGCAGGCCGTCCTCAGCCGGGTTGTCGGCGCGCGCCACGCCGCGCCCTCGTGGCGCGGCGAGCGCGCGAGGGACGAACGGAACGACCGAACGCAGTGAGGGAGTGGAGTGAGGAGGTTGGGGAGGTGTGAGGCTGCGGTGCGGGGCGGTTTCGGGGAGCTCTCGTGACTGCCCTCGCGCTCTCCCATCGGTCGAACTACCGAACAGTCTCGTCCAACGTCGGACACCACACCAGACGGCGGTGGCCAGACGCGCGACGACTGTGACGTGAAGAGTGCGGGGGAGCCAGCGTGCGTGTCAGACTGGGTGCGGAGCGATTAACACCGCCCGCACCCGTCAGGCGTCACTCCGGCCCGGCGTAGCCCTCCATCCCGAGACTGTGACTCGCCTCGGTGCCCGTGTCGTCTGCCTCGGCGTCCGCACTGTCCGCCCTGCCATCACGAGCCGCACGCTCCTCGCGCCGCCGATCCTCGTGGGTCGGCGTCTCGACGACGGTGAACAGGAGGTTGATCAGCACGTTCGTCGCCTTCCGTTGTTCCGTCTCTGTCACTTCGTACGCCGCGCCGGTGTCTGGTGCGCCCGGCACCGCCTGCGAGAGATCGCGACCCTCCGGCGCGGGAACGACCCGTGCGGCCCGCACGTCCGCCAGCGCCTCGGTGACGGTGCGCAACAACTGCTGGAGTTGCCCCGCCGAGGCGACCCCTTCGGCCGCGAGCGTCTGCCGAACTTCCTCGATCCGCACCTGTAACTCCTCGGTGCGGTACCCCGGGAGCGGCTGCTCTGCGACATCCAGTGAGAACTCCTCGTACTCGGCTGCGAGCGTCGCTGCGTCTGTCGTGCCGTCAGCTTTTTCTGACGGTGAATCGTTCGAACACATGTCGTGAGCTTCCACGACACTGCGATGGTAGGGCGGCCCTAACGCCCTGCCGTTTCCCACGGCGCACCGCAGCGTCGTGTTTCACACTGTGGTGACTACGGGTACTAAATCTTACGACAGATTGAACTAGCGTCGAGAGTTCCACAGCGAGTTGTTAGAAATGTGAAACGAATTGAGTGCCAGTCTGTGGGGGAACGAGAGACCCGGAAGCCCCGATTCGTCGCCGGGCGGCTCCGCCGCCCGGCTTGTAGCGGGAGCTTCGCTCCCGCCCACCTCGCGGTCGCTGGGCGACATATCGCGCCTCTCCGCACCGCCCGGCGCGATAGAGGTCGCCCAGACGACTACATAAACGCGAGCGAATCGCCCCTTCCAGTCCCACCCGGAACCGCACCGCACCGCAGCCTCACACCTCCCCAGCCTCCTCTTTCGCGGCGCTCGTTTCACTCGCGCCGCTCACTCGTCCCTCGCACGTGCACGCCGCCACAGGGGCGGCGTGGCGCGCGCCGACGATCGACGGTCACGTCTCCGAGCACTATCGTCGACACAACGAGCCAACAGACTCAGAGTTCCTCCAACGTCCCGCCACCCAGTCCCTCCCACGCGACCCGGTAGCCCAGTCGCGAGAGCGCGGCGCTGGCGTCGTCGATCCCCGCCGCCCCGAGCCGCTCGCTGACGGTCTCGAAGGCGTCACCCGCGGCGATGTCGGCGGCGACACGCTCCAACACTACCGGCCGGACGAGCGTGTCACCGACCCGTTCGTGGTCCGGGAACGCAACGTCGTCGAGTGCGTCGGCCGGGACGCCGTACTCCGCCGCGAGATCGGCGACCGCGACGGTGTCGGCCTCAGGCGAGAGTTTCGCGGGGAGGTCGGTGGTCGCGGCGGCGGCCAGCTCGGACTCGTGCTCGCGGAGCACGTCGACGACATCTTTCACCCGGACAGTGCCGTCGTAGCCGATCACGTTCGCGCCGGTGGTGGCGACATCCTCCCCGACACCCAGCGACTCGTCGACGGCGACGAGCAGTGCCACGTCCTCCAGCCCGCGGAGTTGGGCGAGCTTCTTCTCGACGTAGGCGGGCGTCCAGAACCCCATCACCTCGAAGAACAGTCGAAAGTCGGCGTGGTCGTAGTCGAACGCGAAGTCCGGGATCGCCACCCGCGGGGCGTCGACGGCGTCCGTCTCGGGGTCGGCGGCGGTCGCTCGGGCCGGGTCGACGACCAACGGCTCCGGCTCGCGGACGAGTGTCCAGTCGAGGTCGAGCGCGCGAAACCGGGCCGCGAACGACGCCTCGACGCCGGAGTCGAACGCCGGTTCGCCGGTCGGCGGCTCCGGCACCGGGACATCCGCGTCCGACAACTGGAGGGTGCGGTCCGTCCCGCGGTCGTCGACGGTCGCCGTCAGTTCCCACCGTGGCGCGGTGCGGGCGACCGTCCGCAGCAGGTTCGCGAACGCAACGCCGTACCGTCGAGTCCGCCGGAACAACGCGTCCGGGCCGGTGACGACCACCACACGGGTAGAGAGCGTCGCACCACTCTCGTCGCCCGTCTCGTCGCCGACGGCCCCGGTGTCGTCACCGCTCGTCTCGACGACCTCGTACAACAACCCCTCGCGCTCGACTGCGGAGACGAGCGTCGCCGGGTCGGAGGCACGGAGTCGGACCGTCGTCGCGTCCAGCAGTGCGGCGGCGGCCAGCGCGAAGTCGTAGCGGGCACACAGTTCTTCCGGAGAAGTGTCGGCTTCGAGACTCGCCACCACCTGCGCGGACTCGCGGTCGGCGTACAGCGACGTCTCCAGCGTCTGGGTGTCGGTGCCGAGCGCGTCCGCGGCGTCCGTCAGCGCTCGCGTGCGCTCCTCCTCGGTCGCGACGCCGACCGCCTCGGCAGCCTCGAAGACACTGCGGCGGACCCGCTCGGGCGGGAGGGGTGCGCGGGTCTCGAAGGTGGCGTCGCGCTCGACCAACTTCGCGAGCCCGCGGACGAGTTTGAACTCCTCGGCCTCCCGTTCGAGGGTCTCGAGCGCGTCGTCCAACTCCCGGCGTGGCTCGCCGACGTGGCCCTGGAACACGCCGAGCACGCGGGCCGCGAGCCGGCGGGCGTCGGGGTCGTCGCCGACGAACTGCGGGTGGTAGCCGCCGCCGGCCCGGGAGATCCGGCGGAGCCGTTTCGTGAGCACACAGAGCGTGGGCGGGCCGCCGGCAAAGGAGTCACGACCGGAAGACACACAGTGACGGCGGCGAAGGTCGGTGTATGGGACTGGGAAACACGGCGAAGAAGCTCCAGAAGGTCGCCGACATCGCCGAGCAGTTGTTCAAACGGATCAACGCGATGCGGTCGGAGATCCAGGATCTCCAGGGTGCCGTCGAGGGTGCAGAGACGGACGCCGCCGAACTCAGACGGGAACTGGCAGAGACCCGCGCGCTCGTCGAGGCGGTCGCCGAGAGTGAGGGGATCGACACGGAGGCCGCGCTGGCCGACGTCGACTACCCGGAGGCCGCCGGACGGACGGAGGGCGACCGGGCGGCAGCTGACGCCGACGGTGGCGAGGAGTCGGCCGCCTGAGACGCGGCGACCGCGAGGGACAGATTCAGATACCGGGGCAACATTTGCCGAGCCGTGACCACACACACCGAACCACTCGACTCCGTGTTGGAGACAGTGGGTGAGACGCCGTTGGTGCGGGTAGACGCCTCACCCGAGGCCGTCCCGGTGTACGCGAAGTTGGAGTCGTTCAACCCCGGTGCCTCGGTGAAAGACCGCATCGGCAAGTACATGCTCGAAGCGATGCTGGAAGCCGACGATCTCGATCCGGACGGCACCGTGATCGAACCGACCGCGGGCAACACTGGGATCGGACTGGCGGTCGCGGCCGGCCAGTTGGGGTTAGACGCCGTCTTCGTCGTCCCCGAGCGGTTCAGTCTCGAGAAACAACAGCTGATGCGCGCGCTCGGTGCCGAGGTGGTCAACACCCCCACCGACGAGGGGATGAGCCGCGCCATCGAACGGGCACACGCGCTCGCAGACGAACTCGACGGCGGGGTCGTCCCCCAGCAGTTCTCGAACCCGTTGAACGCGGAGGCGCACTACGCGACGACCGCGCCGGAGGTGTACGAGGCGTTGGACGGTGAGGTGGGCGCGATCGTCGCCGGCACCGGCACCGGCGGGACGCTGATGGGGATGGCCGAGTACGCGTTGGAACGTGACCCCGACACCCAGATCGTCGCCGTCCAGCCGGAGGGGTCGATGTACGGCAGGCTCTTCGGGGACGACCCCGAGGAGGGGGAGTACAAGACCGAAGGGATCGGTACCCACGACCCAACGACGAACGAGCTGGTCGACCCGGAACTGATCGACGACCTGCTCACCATCTCCGACGAGGCGATCCACGATGAGATGCAACGGCTCGCCGCCGAGGAGGGGCAACTGGTCGCCTCCAGCGCGGCCGCCAACTCACTCGCCGCACGACAGGTCGCCGAGGAGATCCAGGCGGGTGCCGTCGACGCGCCACACGACACTGTCGTGACGATCTTCTGTGACTCCAGCGAGCGGTACCTCTCGAAGGGCGTCTACCGGTCGTTCGAGGAGTGGGAGGGGTAGCTCTCCGTCGGTCGTCTCCGCCGGACTCGTTCCCGACCCAGAGGCTCTTTGTCGGCCGGCTGGTACCGGAACTGTGGACACAGAGAGTCACGCGGACGCGGACGGCGTCGAGGCGGTGCCGGACGTGTTCCTCCAACAGGGCCCGGCGGGCGAGGAGACGAGCGTCCAACAGTTCGAGATCGAGCCCGGCGCGACCGTCCCGGAGCACAGCCACCCACACGAACAGGCGGGCTACGTCGCCAGCGGGGAGTTGACCTTCCTCGTCGACGGCGAGGAGATCGTCGTCGCCGCGGGCGACTCGTACGTTCTGCCGGGCGAGGAGCCACACGCCGCCGAGAATCGCGGCGACGAACGGGTGGTCGGTGTCGACGTGTTCGCGCCGCCACGCACCGATCCCGACTGGGCGGAGTGAGAACTCACACCGACAGCCGGTTCCGGAGCTCTTCGCTCCAGTAGATGTCGTTGTCGTAGAAGAACGGGCCGTCGTTGTGGTCGAGGAGCCGGCCGAGCTCGTCTCTGTCCAACACACACCGCCCTCGTTCACCGCTGAGTAGCGTCGCCTCGATCCGTGGGGTGCTGTACTGAATACCTGGATAATCCGGGGAGAACGCTCGTTCGACGACCACGATCCGGTCGTCGCCCGTCACCTCGACGGTGAACCGTGTCGGCGCGATGTCGTCCGACTGCGAGACGACGTGTGTCCCGTCGCCGACCGCGAGGTAGTCCGCGTCGACGAGTGTCCGGTGACGGGCGACACGGGTCGCACCGGCGACGGAGAAGCCGTGTGCGAGTAGCCGTGCGAACGTCACGCCGACACCCGTCGCCATCTCGTCGATCACGTCCCGACAGGTGACGGTACCGGCGACGCTCCCTCGTCGCACGAGTTCGACGCCGTCGGTGTACGAGTCACACGCGTTGAGGAAGAACGTCCGTGCGTTCGACTCGCGGAGTGTCGTCGGCGAGAACACGCCGTCGGCACACACCAGCCCACCGGGGTCCCGGTGGCCGACGAAGTGGAGCAGGTCGGCACCACGTTCGAACGCTCTGGCGAGGTCGGCGACGGTCGGCTCCGTCAGTGTCTCTACCGAGAGACCGAGTCGTTCACGCCGCCGTTCGTACTGGTCGACGACCCGGGGTAGTTCGTCGTGGTCGGCGACACCGGCCACGGCGACCACGGACAAGGGACTGTCGTCGTCGTCGACGAAGCGGTCGCGGTTGCGGAACCCGGCAGGAACCGCGTCGAAGGCCGTGACCGGCTGACCGGGTGCACACCAGCCGTGAATCGTCCCACAGTCGTGTGCGGCGGCGACGCGCCCGTCCGACTCGTGGGTGGTGTCGGTGCCACACGGGTCGGTGAGACCGAGGGATCTGCTCGGCGTGAGTGCTTGGACGGAGCCGGACGGTGACTCCGGGTTCGGCTGCGACGGGGAGGTCCCACCGCGGTGCTCCCCGCCGTCGGTCTGTGGGACCCGACCGCGTGCGGCCGCCTCGGGTGTCAGTCGACTCCCCCGTGGCGGGATCAGCGCCGGTAACGTGTGGACAGTTCGTGACAACACGTCTACTGCCCGGTACTCCGGAACGACCGAGACGGAGAGGTGCCACTCCGGGAGGTCGGCGAGAACTCGGTCCAGTGGTGCCGCGAGGTACCGGTCGACGCGCGTCGCCAACGGTGCGTCGTACAGCCGGTCCGGATCGAGGTTCGCCTCCGGGAGGCGGTCGGCGGCGGCGAGGGCGTCGCCGTGTGGGCCGACACCGCGCACGAGACAGTCCCCGAAGAAGGTGCGTTCGAGGAGTCGACTCGTCCGGCTGGCGAACGCCACCGGGTCGGTCGGTGTCGACACGTCGTCGTGGACCGACAGGGGGCTGTCCGGGCCCAGCGAGACCGTCACACCGTCGAGACCGACACGGGGCGTCACCCCAGACTCGACGGTGACAGTCGCGCCGAGGTAGTAGGCGAGCGAGGCGCTCGCGAGCACCGTCTGGAGACTCCGGGGGAGCCGTAGTCGGATGTCCGTCTCGTCGGTCGCCGCCGTGACCTCGCTCGGCACGTCCGTCTCGTCTCCGAACTGGACCAACGGAGGGCGGTTCCTGACGCTCGGCCACGACCGATCCGGCCCGGTCAGTTCCGCGCCGGCACCGAACGTGGAGACGGCCCGAGCGACACCCTCGATCGTCCGTGGAACGGTGACGGTCGTGTCCGGAGTGTCGGCAGACGGCTCGGATCCGACCGACACCGGCGTCGGCCCACCGAACTCGATCACACTCTCGTCGTCTATCCGAACCGTCACCGGGCCGTCGACCCGGACGAACAGCCGCACTGGAGTGGTAGCGCGGATCAAATACTGCCCGGTGGGTAACGACAGCGCGCCGTCACCGGCACCGACGGGGTGGTAGGTGTCCGCCGCCAAGTCGACCACGACCACCTTGACCTGTGGGAGGCGGAAGCCGGCGGTCTCGGCAGTCCGGACTGCGGCCGGCTCCTCGGGCCCGTCGACACGGTCGGCCAACGCCGTCTCGACCGACGGGGCGGTCGGTGCCGGCGACTGCCAGCCGTCCGTCTCGGCCGTCAGTGTCGTGCCGACCGTGTCGGTCAGGCGGAACCCGGCGGCTGTCTCTGTGAACTCCATCCTACGGGTGAGTTACCGATATCGAACAGTAATAATGTGGCCGATGGTTCCTCGAAACGAGCCGAAACCCAACCGACGACTCGGAGAAACGATGAGACGCACCGGTGGTGTCGGCACGGCGGACCCGTGGCCGGACACGACGAGCGAGACGAGGGTGAGCCGGACGCACTCCCGCAGACTGGCGTGGATCAGGCGAGGTCGTGGATCCGCTCGGCGACCTCCTCGGCGAACTGCGTGGTGCCGAGCTTGGTGGCGTCCTCGCGTTGCCGTTCGAGGTCGTAGGTGACACGCCCGGAGACGATCTGGTCCTCGACGGCGTCACGGACGAGTTCCGCGGCGTCGTCCCAACCGATGTACTCCAACATGATCCGGCCAGAGAGAACGATCGCGGAGGGGTTCACCTTGTCCTCGCCGGCGTACTTCGGCGCGGAGCCGTGGACCGGCTCCGCCAACACACGTCCGTGCCCGAAGTTCGCTCCCGGCGCGATTCCGAGTCCGCCAATCTGGGCACCGGCCGCGTCCGAGAGGTAGTCACCGTTCAGGTTCGGCATCGCCAGTACGTCGTACTGGTCCGTCCGGGTCAACAGCTGTTGGAGCATGTTGTCGGCGATCCGGTCGTTGACGACGACCGCGTCCTCGGGTGCCTCGCCGTCGCGCTCCTCCCACAGGGTGTCTTCGGTGATGACGTTCTCGCCGTACTCCTCGCGGGCGACCTCGTACCCCCAGTCGCGGAACTGGCCCTCGGTGAACTTCATGATGTTCCCCTTGTGGACCAGGGTGACGGAGTCGCGACCGTTCTCGATGGCGTAGTCGATCGCCTCCCGGACGAGCCGTTTCGTCCCGAACTCCGTGATCGGCTTGATCCCGATCCCGACCGGGCCGTCGTGGATCGAGTCGTGCCCCATCTCTGCCTCGATGAACTCCCGAACCTGCTCGACCTCTTCGGTCCCGGACTCGAACTCGATCCCGGAGTAGACGTCCTCGGTGTTCTCCCGGAAGGTCACCATGTCCATCTCCTCGGGCGACTTCACGGGCGAGGAGACGCCGTCGAGGTAGTAGGTCGGCCGGACGTTGGCGTACATGTCCAGCGTCTGGCGCAAGGCGACGTTCAGCGACCGGAACCCGGAGCCGACGGGTGTCGTCAGCGGGCCCTTGAGCGCGACGCGGTGTTCCCGAATCGCCTCGACGGTCTCGTCGGGCAGGTTCTCGCCGTACATCTCGCGGGCGGTCTCGCCGGCGTACACCCGCATCCAGTTGATCTCGCGGCCGGTCGCCTCCGCGGCCGCACTCAACACCGTCTGGGCCGCCGGGCCGACATCCTCACCGGTGCCGTCGCCGAACAGAATCGGCACGATGGGGTCGTCGGGAACGTTCAGTTCGCCGGTCTCCTCGTCGGCGAGCGTGATCTGCGAGCCCTCCTCTGGGGCTTCGATGTGCTCGTAGCTCATAGACACACCGGGTTTCCCGTGGGGCTGGTAAATGCTTGCCGTTCTTCCGTGACACACCCGAATGTCGGGGTCTGAGACGTTCTGCGTGTAGATTTCTCGCAGGTCGTGGCAACGTTCGCGGGAACCGGTGGCGGTGGTGACCCGACCTGCCGGCCACCGTTTCGCGGTGTGAAGGGTGTTGTCGTCGGATCGGTAGCTACCAGGAGAGCTTCACGCTCGGGTCTCGCGGCTGACTCGCTCGAACAGAGTACACCCTGCTGTGTGGCCGGCTATCGTTACGATCGATCCGAGACACGATCCTACCGAAGGGACAGTTCCGCTTCCCGACTCGTTAACCGACCACCCGCCGCAGCCTCCGGTGTGCGAATCGTATGCCACGGCGGCGCGGGCGGGGTGCCAGACGAACCGGAGCCCAGACAGGCGGTGTTGGACGAGGCGGCCGAGACGGGCGCGAGCGCGGAGACGGCCGTCGACGCTGTCGTCGACGCAGTCGAGACACTGGAGGCGAACGACCGGTTCAACGCCGGCTACGGCGGCGCGGTCCAGTCGGACGGGGTCGTCCGCACGGACGCCGGGATCACCACCAGCGACCGCGCGGTCGGCGCGGTCGCCTCGTTGTCGGGGGTGCGCGACACCGTCGCCGCGGCGCGGGTCGTGATGGAGGAGACCCCACACGTTCTGGTGACGGGTGAGCCGGCGGTCGATCTCGCGGCCGACTTCGGGATCGAGACGGACACCGAGCTCCTGACAGACGAGACCCGCGAGCGGTACGCGGACGCCGACCCACCGACTGGCGGGCCGCGAGACCATCTCGACTGGCTCGACGAGCGGTTCGGCGGCCACGACACGGTCGGCGCGGTCGCGCACAATTCCGAGAGAGAGGAGTTCGTCGCCGCCACGTCGACCGGCGGGCGGACGTTCGCGCTCGCCGGCCGGGTGGGTGACGTGCCGCAGTTGGGGTCGGGCTTCTTCGCGAGTCCGGCGGGCGGGGCCTCTGCGACGGGCGCGGGCGAAGACATCGCTCGCGCGACCCTCACCCGGCGTGCAGTGCGACACCTGGAGTCGGGGGTGGACGCGCAGGCCGCCGCCGACCGGGCGATCTCGGAGTTCGGCGAGTTGACCGGATCGTCGGCGGGTGTGATCGTGTTGGACGACGCTGGCGCGGGGTCGGCGTTCAACTCCGATGGGATGCAGACGAGCGTCGCGACCCGGTAGCCTCCCGGCGGTCGCGAACACGTCACACCGCACCACGGCGTCGGTGAAACGACACCGTTTTGAGTGGGAACCCGTTACTGCTCTGTGTACGCTCCGGTGGTGTAGTCCGGCCAATCATATTGCCCTCTCGAGGCGATGACCTGGGTTCGAATCCCGGCCGGAGCAGTTCTCTCGAAGCCGAACTCGACAGTGCCGTCGGTGCGGAGCGGCCGCCTCAGGCGGGGCCGAACGCCGCCGCTGCCGACTCCCGATCGGGGTGGTGGAGTGCCTCACCACTGTCGGTGTCGAACAGGTGGAGTCGATCCGGCGGGAGCCGGAGGCCGACCTGGTCGCGTTCTCGCACACCGGCACCGCCTTCGACGGCGGCCGTGACACTCGGGCCACCCTCGAGGGTCGCGTGGACGAACGACCGTTCACCGACCGGTTCGGTGACGTCCACCCGCGCGGGGAGTGTCGTCGCCTCGCCGTCGGCGTCGGGTTCGACGTCGATGTCCTCTGGTCGGACACCGATCGTCACCTGGTCGACACCGTGTGCGGCGTCGGCCAACGGGTCGACGGCGGGGTAGTCCACCGCTCCGGTGAACTGGTCACGGCCGACACGCATCCCGAGTGTGTTCATCGACGGCTCGCCGACGAACTGTGCGACGAACAGGTTCGCCGGCTCGTGGTAACAGTCCATCGGCGGCGCGACCTGTTGGATCTCTCCGTCCGAGAGCACCGCCACCCGGTCGCCCATCGTCATCGCCTCCGTCTGGTCGTGGGTGACGTAGACGGTCGTCACGCCCAACTCGCGTTGGAGCTGTTGGATCTCCGTCCGCATCCGCGCCCGCAAGGTCGCGTCCAGGTTGGACAACGGCTCGTCCAACAGGAACACCGACGGGTCGCGGACGATCGCGCGACCGAGCGCGACGCGTTGTTGTTGGCCACCGGACATCGAGTCCGGGGTGGCGTCGAGGAGTTCGGTCACGTCGAGCGTCTCGGCGGCCGACTCCACCTCGGCGGCGATCTCCTCGTCGGAGAGATTCGTGGTCATCCGGAGGCCGAACCCGATGTTCTCTCGGGCAGTCATGTGCGGGTACAACGCGTAGTTCTGGAACACCATCGCGGTGTTGCGGGCCTCCGGTTCGAGTCCGAGCACCGACCGGCCGTCGATCCGGACATCGCCGCTCGTCGGCTCCTCCAGGCCGGCGATCATCCGGAGTGTAGTCGACTTCCCGCAGCCAGACGGGCCGACGAGGACCAACAGTTCGCCGTCGCGGATCGACACAGAGAGCTCCTCCACTGCCGTCGCGGCCCCACCGTACGTCTTGGTCACGTCACTCAGTTCGAGTGCCACCCCACTCTCCGCCCGGCGGCGGGGTTGTCCGCCGTCTGTCACCACCCGGTGTGGTGTCGTGGTGCCGGACGACCGTGTGGCGTCGTCACCGTGCGAGTCGTGCGTGTGTCTGGAGTCGCGTGTCCGTCTAGTGTCGTGTCTGTATTCGTCTGTCATCCTTTGAGTGATCCTTCGACGAGACCCTTCACGAAGTACCGTTGCAGTCCTAGAAAGACGATCACGAGCGGGAGCATCCCGATCACGCTCGCGGCCGCGATAGCCCGCCAGTCGTTGCCGTACTGGCCTTGGAACTTGTAGACGCCGATCGAGATGGTGTGGAGCCGGCTCTCGCTGCGCAACACCGTGAACGCGAGCACGAACTCCGACCAGGTCAACACCGTGTTGAAGATCCCGACGACGGCGATCCCGGGCGCGACGGGGCGCAACAACACGTACCGGAGCGTCTGGAGCCGGTTGCAGCCGTCAATCCGGGCGGCGTAGTCTAGCTCCACGGGCACCGTGTCGAAGTACCCCTTCAACAACCAGATCGAGAACGGCGTCTGGATACCGACGTACAACAGGACGAGTCCGGCGCGAGTCCGGAGCAGTCCCAACGTCGACATCACCGTGTAGAGGGGGACGATGATGATCACCGGGGAGATCATCTGGAACAACAACACGATCCCGAGCAACCCACGCCGCCCCCGGAACTCGAACCGGGAGAAGGCGTACGCCGCCGGCACCGAGACGACCAGGATTCCGCCGACACCGAGGATCGTGACGAGCGTGGAGTTGACCAGCCACGTCGCCACCCCGGCGTCGATCACCTGTTGGTACGCCGTCAGCGAGATCTCCGATGGGAGCAGCCGGAACGGGTAGCTGAACAACTCCCCTTCCGGGCGGAGGCTCGCGGACACCACCCACAACGCGGGGAACACGAAGAAGACGATCGCGACGGCGTACAACACGTACACCGCGGCGTCGACGACCCGTTGGGTCACGACTGTCTCGGCGAGTCGTCCGAGTCGGCCCGTCGACTGGCTCGGCCGGAGTGTGTCCGTCTCGACGGGTGTGCCGCCGTCGGAGTGTGGCTCGTCGTCGGTCATATCTCCTCCGAGACGTCGAACACGTAGAGGTACACCGCGGTCAACGCGAGGTTCGCGACCAACATCACGACCGCGATCGACGCCCCGCGGCCGAGTGCGTTGTCCTGGAACGCCTCCTGGTACATGAACAGTGCCAACACCTGTGTCGACCGGCCGGGGCCCCCGCCGGTCAGCGCGAAGATCAGATCGAACGTGTTGAGCGCGTAGATCGTCACCAACACGATCGTCACGAACAACACGGACTTCAACTGTGGGAGCGTGACGTGTCGGAACCGGTTCCACCGCCCGGCACCGTCGACACGCGCGGCCTCGTAGAGCCGTTGGGGGACGCGTTGGAGCCCGCCGTAGATCATGATCATCGAGAAGGCCGTCCCCCGCCAGGTGCCCGCGACGATCGTCGAGACCAACGCCAGCGTGGGGTCAGACCGGAACGGAACCGGCCCGACACCGACCAGCCCCAACAGGTAGTTGACCGCGCCGAACTGGCTCTCGACGAGCATCACCTTCCAGACCAGCCCGATGATGATCCCGGGGACGATCCAGGCGAGCAACACCGACACCCGGGTGGTGAGGTGGCCACGCAGCCCCCGCCGCACACCGTAGTCGATGGCTAACGCGAGCACCAGCCCCAACAGGACGTGGAGCACGACACTACAGAAGGCGTAGATCGCGGTCACCCGCAGCATCTCCCAGAACTGGGGGTCGGTGGCGAGTCGTGCGTACTGTTCGAGCCCGACGAACTCCGTGTCGGCACTGATCAGGCTCTCGTTGGTGACGCTCATCAACACGGCCTCCAACATCGGGTAGAGTTGGAACACCCCGAGCAACACCAGTGTGGGGGCGAGCCACGACACCGGGTGGTCCAACAACCGCCGGCCGACGGCCCGGAGGCGAGTGAACGACCGATCGGTCGTCGATTCGGAGGTCGTCATCTGTGGGTAGCCGGCTCCGTCGTCTCAGGTAGCATCGTACTCGTCAGCGACGTTGGTGATCATCGTGTCGGCCGCCGACTCGGGGTCGGCCTGCCCCGTCACCACGTTCTCGATGGCGATCACGTACTCGGACTCGATCGTGCTGTAGATCGGTCGCGGGGGACGGGCGACCCCGTCCTGGAGGAACTCCCGGAACCGATCCTGGTAGGGTGTGTCGGGATCGTACAGCTCCGTGTCGTCGAACACCGACTCGCGGGTCGGGAGCAACGCCGCCGCCTCACAGTACTGTCCCATCGACTCCGGCTCGACGAACTTCCCGATGAACGACTTCATCGCGGCGGCGGCCCCGTCGTCGCCCTCGCGGAACGTCCCCTCGGTCCACCCACCGACGCCGGTCGTGTGTTCCCCGTCGGCCGGGCGTGGGATCTTCGCGACCTGCCACCGCTCCCACCGGTCGTCGGGGATCTCGTCGTCCGCCTCGACCGGGTTCTTGATGTTCCGTTCGATCTGGTCGTTGTTGCCGACGAACATCGCGAGGTTGCCGGCACGACCCTCTCGTGGGAGGAACTCCACCTCTTCGACGCTCGCGACGCGTTGCGGGGTGACACCCGTCTCGACCAGATCCTGGACGAACGTCAGCGCGTCGACGAGCGCCGTCCGGTTCGGCTCCTCGCTCAACACCGGTGCCCCCGAGTCGTCGAGGAGCTCGCCGCCGGCGCTCCAGAAGTACGGCAGGTTCGCGAGCGCCGACGCCGACGGGAACATGAACGCGTCCATCTCCTCACCCTCGTCGATCGCCTGCCCGACCTCCAACAGCTCCGACCACGTCGTCGGCGGGTCACCGTCGTTGTACGTGTCGAGCACGTCCTGCCGGTAGTAGAGACACCGACAGCCGGTGTACTTCCAGGCCGCCAACAGGTCGCCGTCGCGCATCGCGGTCTCCCTGACGAACGGGAAGAAGTCGTCGATGTCGTCGACGTAGTCGTTCAACGGCTGGAGGTACTCGTAGAAGTCCGCCACCCACTTCGAGTCGAGCGTCGACCCGTCGGGGGCGTTCCCTTCGGCGGCGCTCGTCAGGAGGTTGTTCTTCCACTGCCCGAACGCCGGGTACTCCACGTCGATCCGGTAGTCGGGGTGGTTGTCGGCCCACTCCTCGTGTTGTCGCCTCAGTGCCGGTGCCGCCGCCGGCTGGTCGCTCTGGTCCTCGATCGGCGTGTAGAACGTGCTCGTCTGGTAGACGAGCGGTGTCTCACCCTTCCCGAACCGTTCGTGGGTGATCGTCGGCGCGGACTCGTCGACGCTCCCGGAGCCGCCACCCTGACACCCCGCGAGCGTCGCGAGTGCCCCCGTCCCCACTGCCGATACGACTGCCCGCCGTGACAACCGCCCTCTGTCGTCGTCCATCGAACTGTGGTATCCCTACGCGCCGTATTCAAGTAACTGTCGGTTGCGGAACCACAAACCGGCGACGCCGTGACACTCACTCGAGGGCGTCGGGACGAGCCCACTCCCCCCGGTCGTCACTCCGCGACACCACGTCGAGCGGTCGGTGAACGAGACCTCGTCGACAGAACTACCCTCGTGAAGCCACCGAGGCGCGACGCGTGTCTCGTTGGCCCCGGTGGCGCGGGAGCGACGCGGACGGTGAGCCGTGGGCTGCCGGGGGCAGACGGGCGGAGAACGTCGACGAGAGCGAGAGCGTAGACCGCTCAGATGTCCGCTTCGAAGTCGTCCAGCGCGTACGTCGGCTCGGCACCGCGCCGGTCCAGCGTCTCGTTGGCCAGCAGCCAGTAGACGACCGACAACGCACGCCGCCCCTTGTTGTTCGTCGGAACGACCAAGTCGACGTTCGACACCTGGTTGTTGGAGTCGCACATCGCGATCACCGGGATCCCGACCGTGATCGCCTCTTTGACCGCCTGGGCGTCGCCGATCGGGTCGGTGACGACCAACACGTCTGGCTCGATGTACCCCTCGTACTGCGGGTTCGTCAGCGTCCCCGGGATGAACCGCCCGGTCCGGGCGCGAGCGCCGATGGCGTCCGCGAACTTCTCGGCCGGGAACCGACCGTACTGTCGCGAGGAAGTGACCAACACCTGCTCGGGGTCGTACCCCGACAGGAAGCTGGCGGCCGTCCGAATCCGGCCGTCCGTCTGGCTCACGTCCAACACGTACAGCCCGTCGTCACGGACGCGGTGGATGAACCGCTCCATGTCCTGGGTCTTCTGTTGGGTCCCGATGTGGACACCCGCAGAGAGGTAGTCCTCGACCGGGATGAGGAGGTCCGCCTCGTCGTCCGGCATCACGTTCTCGTCGAACGGTGACGACTCCTCTTCCTCCTCGTCGGCCTCGGCCGCCTCGCCGGCACCCGCGGCGTCGACCGGCTCTGCCGCGCCGGCGTCGTTCGCCTCGCTCGTTCCTACCGGCTGCTCGTCTGCCGGCTCGGTCTGTACGTCCGTCTCTGTCGCCGCCGCCTCGGCGTCGTCCACCTCGGCGTCGACCTCGTCTGTGGTGTTCTCGCTGTTGCTCATACGGCGTCCTCCGCGATGCGGATCAACTCGTTCAGCTTGGCAGTTCGCTCGCCGCCGACCGTCCCCGTCTTGACGAACGGGGCCTGTGTCGCCACGGCGAGGTGTGCGATCGTGGTGTCTTCCGTCTCGCCCGACCGGTGGGAGACGACCGCGTCCATCCCCGCCCGCTCGGCGCGTTCGACGGCGTCGAACGCGTCCGTCAGCGTCCCGATCTGGTTGGGTTTGATCAGGATGCTGTTGGCCGCCCCCTGCTCGATCCCGCGGTCGAGCCGGTCGACGTTCGTGACGAACAGGTCGTCACCACAGATCAGTGTCCGGTCGCCGACTCGGTCGGTCAACTCCGCGAACCCGTCGAAGTCGTTCTCGTCCAACGGGTCCTCGACGTACACGAGATCGTACTCGTCGACGAGCCCCGCGATCCAGTCGCGTTGCTCGGCGGGTGTCCGCACCGTCTCGCCGGCCCGGTACACCCCCTCGTCGGCGTCGTACAGCTCCGCGGCGGCCACGTCGAGGCCGAACCGGATCTCGAAGCCGAGTCGGTCTGCGACCCGGTCGGTCGCCTCGGCGACGATCTCGAACGCCGCGTCGTCACCGACCGGCGGTGCCCAGGCACCCTCGTCACCCTTCGCCGCCGACAGGCCGCGCTCGTCTAACACGTCCGCGACGGCCGCGTGGACCTCGGCGTTCGCGAACACCGCCTCCGCGACCGACGGCGCACCGACCGGCGCGGCGAGGAACTCCTGGATCGCCGTCGACTCGTCGGCGTGTTCGCCGCCGCCGACGACGTTGCCCAGTGGTGTCGGGAACGACTCCCGTGCCCCCCGGAACGCACCCCCGAGGTGTTGGAACAACGGCAGGCCGATCGTGTCCGCACCGGCCTTCGCCGCCGCCATCGAGATCGCGACCGCGCTGTTGGCACCGATCTCCGAGAAGTCGTCCGTCCCGTCCGCGGCGCGGAGTGCGGCGTCCACCTCGCGCTGGTCGCCGGCGTGGACCGCGTCGATCAGCCGCGGCACCGCCCGCTCGCGGGCCGCCGCGATCGCCTCCGACGGTGGCCGCTCGACCGCCTCGTACTCGCCGGTCGAGGCACCCGACGGGGCTGCCGCGCGACCGAATCCACCGGCGGCGGTCAACACGTCCGCCTCGACCGTCGGGTTCCCCCGGGAGTCGAGCACACGCCGCAACGACACCGCGTCGATCAGCGTCATTCAGCCACCCTCCCGCCGCACGGTGAACGGGAGCACACCCGCGTCGTACTCCTCGGCGGCGATCAGGATCGGCTCACTCTGCTCCGTCTCGACGAGCACCGGCGCACCGTACGCCACCTGCAGCGCCCGCGCGCCGAGGATCCGAGCCTTCTCGTAGCGGTTGTATCGCTGACTCATTGGTAGGGACTCACCACGTCCACGAGGTCCGTGTGGCTCACCATCATCCGCCGACAGCAGTGGCGGTCGACACCGAGCTCGTCCAACACCTCGCCGGGGTCCTCCTCACCCTCCTTCGCACGTCGTTTGAACTCCTCCCAGCTGTCGCCGATGACGTTGCCGCACGTGAAACACCGGACTGGGATCATCATCGGTGGACCACCTCAGCGGTACGACTTCTGGTAACGGGCCCGTGCGCCGGGGCCGCCCCACTTCTTCGGTTCCGACTGCCGGTCGTCGTTGACCAGCAGCGACCGGTCGAAGCTCATGAACGCGTCGCGCAGCTCCGCGTCGCCGAGGTGTTGGACCAGCCCGCGAGCGATGGCCGTCCGGGCGGCGTCTGCCTGCCCGGAGAAGCCGCCGCCCTCGATCGACACGTCGATGTCGATCTCCTCGCGGAGCTCGTCGTCGACGACGCGGAACGGCTCCAACATCTTCAGCCGGGACTGCTCCGGCTCGACTAGCTCCACCGGCGTGGAGTCGATACGTACACGGCCCTCTCCGTCCCGCACTGTCGCACGGGCGACGGCCGTCTTCTTCTTACCTGACGTGTTCGTTACCATGTGACGTTGGCCCCCAGATCCTCGGACACCGCGCCGAGGGTGGTGAAGTTGATGTTCGACAGTCGATCCAGCGACGTCCCCTCCAGCACTTCCGCCTCGAAGCCGTCGTCGTCCGCGTACGGGTTGCCGACGTACACCCGGATCCGGGAGAACGCCTCCCGACCCCGCGTCTTCTTGTGCGGCACCATCCCGCGGATCGAGCGCTTGAAGATACCGTCCGGTCGCCGGGGGTAGTGTGGCCCCTGGTCGGAACCGATCCGCCGACGCTCCCGGAACGTCTCCATCGTCGACTCCTCGTTGCCGGTGACGACCGCGCGTTCTGCGTTGACCACGGCGACCGTCTCGCCGTCCAACGCGCGTTGTGCGACCTTCGAGGCGACACGCCCGAGAATACAGTCGCGGGCGTCGACGACGACGTCCGCGTCGAGTTCTGCGACGCTCATCGGATCACCCGCACGTTCGACCCCTCTGGGTTGTTCGACAGCGCTTCCTCCATCCGGACCGCGTCGCCGACCTGGTCGATCTTCGTCTCCGCCGTCCCGGAGAAGTCGACCGCCGCGACGGTGACGCCCTTCGTGAGGACACCCGATCCGAGCACCTTGCCCGGAACGATCACCGTCTCGTCCGTCTCTGCGTCCGCGTACCGGTCGATGCGACCGAGGTTGACCTCTGCGTGTGTGCGCCGGGGCTTCTCCAGCCGCTCGGCCACGTCACGCCAGACGCCCGCGTCGGTCTCGCGTGCGACCGACTTCAGCTCGGCGATGAGATCCTGTAGTCGTGGGTTGGTCTTGCTGCTACTCATGGGTTGAATCCTCCGTGAGTGGCCGGCGTGTGCCGGCCGTCTGTCCGCGTACAACCGAACCACCGCGACGACCGAGTGTGGCAGTGCCAGTGTCTGAACACACCCGACGCTCCCGAGCGTTCGAGAACGACGAGAACTGCAGGGAGCAGGAGTCGAACCACGGTCGCTCGCTTCGCTCGCTCCCTGGTTCGAATCTGCTCACATTCGTGACTCTCCCGGTCGGTCGAGTCACAGAATGCAGGGAGCAGGATTTGAACCTGCGGATCCCTATGGAACAGCGCCCTGAACGCTGCGCCGTTGGCCAGACTTGGCTATCCCTGCTCGCACTCCGACGTAACCCGGTGTCGGTTAAACCGTTTACGATCCCACACACCCCGGCGGCGTGGCTGCCCGCTGTCGGGCGACCGGCCGTGGGTGTGTGGGTGTCGTTCATACTGCGACTGCGTCTGCCAGTTCGTCCGCACGGTCCTGCAACGACTCGACGGCACGGACGAGTAGCTCCTCGACGGGGACGGAGCCGTCCGTCTCGACGTGGAACACGAACGCACCGGGCACGTCCTCGACGCGAACCTCTCGGTCCGGGTACCGCTCGGTGAGATCGTTCCCGAACTCGTCGGTGTGGACGATCTCTCCGTCGTCCGTCTCGACGACGCCCCGGACGATCTGTGGCTCCGGCTCGTCGAACGCCTCGCGGTCGCCGACGACCTCCACCCGTTGGAGGTGTCGGTAACCGACCGCGACGCCGCCCTGGTGTTTCGCGTGTTCCTTCCCCGTGTCGAGCACCGCGTCGGCCTCGAACTCCAGCCGTTGGCCCTCCTTCAGCTCCACGATGGGGATGTCGTCGTCCGCGGGGACGACCCGGTCGTCCGAGGTCTCCAGATCACCGGAGTACGCCGTGGCCGGCCCCTCCTTCTGGAGCGACAGGGTGACCACGTCGCCGATCTCGTAGTCGTCCAACGGCGTCGTCAGCGGCGTCAGACCGAGCCGGAGTCCGACCATCTCGTCGAACATCACCGAGGAGTTCTCCACGAACCGCACGTCGTCGACGGAGAACGTCGGCACGTCCGCGATCACGGCCCGCCGGACGCCGTTGGCCGTCGCTGGCGTCAACCCCCGGAGCAACACCCGGGCGGAACGGTCCTCGCGCGTGACGAACGACACGTCGAACTCGTCCGTCATGTCAGAGCCTGTTCTTCTTCGGCGCGCGCGTCCCGTCGTGCGGGATCGGCGTCACGTCTTCGATCCGGCCGATCTCCAGCCCCGCGCGGGCCAACGCCCGGATCGTCGCCTGTGCGCCCGGCCCCGGAGACTTCTGTGCGTTGCCGCCCGGCCCGCGCACCTTGACGTGGACACCCTCGATCCCCTCGGCCTGTGCGTCCTCGGCGACCTGTTCGGCCATCTGCATGGCCGCGTACGGCGACGCCTCGTCGCGGTTCTGCTTCACCACGGCACCACCCGAGGACTTCACGATCGTCTCTGCACCCGTCACGTCCGTCACCGTGATCAGGGTGTTGTTGAACGACGCGAACACGTGTGCGACCGCCCACTTCCCGTCTTCTGTTTCGCTCATCTATTGTCCCTCCGCGCGTTCCGGGTGGAGATCGTCCGCGAGCGGGCTCGTCTCGTCGAACCCGATCACGTCCTCCTCGTGAACCTGTACCTGGTAGGCCGGCCGGGTCACCCGAGCACCGTCGACCGTGACGTGGCCGTGAACCACGAACTGTCGCGCCTGCTGGGGGGTGTTCGCCAACCCCTGCCGGTAGACGACCGTCTGGAGCCGACGCTCCAACACGTCCGTCTCGTCCAACGACAACACGTCCGAGATCGTCTCCGTCTCGTCGAGGACCCCCGTCCGCTGGAGGCTCTCGACGAACTCGCTGCCGGCCGCGCGGGCGGCCTCTAGGTCACCCTGCGCCTCGCCGATCAGCCGTCGTGCCTCGCGTCGGTAGTTCCGCAGTTCCGACTGGGCACGCCACAGTTCCTCTTTGTTCTGGAGCCCGTAGCGGCCGAGCAGTTCCGACTCCTCGGCGATCCGGTCCTCCTGGTACGGGTGGTTCGGCGTCTCGTACCGCTTGGTGGACGAGCCGGTCGTCATTCCTCGTCACCCATCTCTTCTTGTTCTTCGCGGATCTCTTCGACGTTCACACCGATGGTGCCCTCCGTCCGGCCCGTGGACTTCGTCCGTTGTCCACGTACCTTCTGGCCGCGTTTGTGGCGGACACCGCGGTAGGAGTCGATCATCTTCATCCGGTTGATGTCGTGACGGCGCACCTCGTCGAGGTCGGACCCGACCTCGTGGGTGGTCTCGCCGGTGTAGAACTCCTTCTGCCGGTTGGCCATCCACTCGGGAACGTGGTCCTCGAGGCTCTCGACGACCTCGACGACCCCCTCGATCTCCTCGTCGTCGAGCCGGCCGAACGTCGCTGTCCGGTCGACCTCGGCGGTCTCCGCGACGAGGCGGGCCGCCCGTTTGCCGATACCTCTCAGTTCTGCGAGACTGCGTTCGACGGTCTTCGTCCCGTCCAGGTCGGTCTGGCCGATCCGGACGAAGTACTGGAGGTCCTCGTCGTCCTCCTGTTCGTCTGGCGCGTCTCTGTGATCTTCTGCACTCATGTCTTGTGGTTGAGACAGCGTTGCGGCGGGGATTCGAACCCCGGAGGCTTACGCCACTGAGTTAGCAACCCAGCGCCTTGGACCAGGCTAGGCTACCGCAACACGGCTGTCGTACTGCCGCCCTCTCGGACTCGGGGCCTGGGCCCCTGCAGGTCTGCACTCGGGGGAACGGCACTGTTCGAGTTAAGGCTGACGGAACGGTCGCTCCACAGGTCGACACCACCCGTGGGACGGCGACCTCGCTCGGCGGGACCGGATCACACCCCCGCGGTTGGGAGTTCCACGACCGCGGTCGTCCCGCCGTCCGTCTCGGGGAACCGGAGCCGCCCCGCCGACCGGTCGACGACCAACCGAGCCAGCCACAGCCCCGCCCCACTCCCGTGTTCGAGGTCTGTCTCCCCGTTCTGTCGGATCACCGACAGCTCGTGGGCGGGAATCCCCGGGCCGTCGTCGGTGACCCGGAGCTCTGTCACCGAGCCACACTGGTCGGCGACGACCCGGACGGTCGGGTCACAGTCGTTGTGGTCGATCCCGTTCTCGGCGAGACACCGCACGGCCAACGGGAGTTCTCGGTGTGCCTCGACCCGGAGTTCCGACGGAACGTCCGTCTCGACGGTCGCCTGCGGCTCCGCCTCCCGGAGTCGCCGGACGACCGGTTCGACGGCCCGTCGCACGCACAGCTCCCGGATCGGGTCCGTCGGGTCGACGACCCGTTTGATCTGGCGGGCGCGCTCGCTCGTGTCCGCCAGCCGCGTGGCGGTCCGTTGGATCGTGTCCAACAGGTCGTCGAGCCGACGGCCGTCTGCCTCCCGCGCCTCCGCGGCCGCGCCGCCGATGACGTTCAGGTCGTTCCGGAGGTTGTGACGCAACACCCGCGAGTAGACGTCTTTCAGCAGGTCTAGATCCGTCTGTCGGCGTTGGAGTCGTTCGCGGGCCTCGATCCGGTCGTACGCCGCACCGACGCTCGCCGCCAGCAGCTCCGCCAACTCCAGGTCCGTCTCGTCGAACGCGCTCGGCTCGTCCGAGACCGCCGCGAACGTCCCACGGTCGCCCAACGGGACGACCAACCCCGAGTGGAACGACTCGTGAGCCGGCTCGGCGATCGGGTTCGCCCGCGCGTCGTCGATCACCATCGGGTCGCCCGTCTCGAACACTCGTCCGGCGACACCCGTGTCGACACGGCCGAGGTCGTCACCCTCCGCCACCGGCGTCTGCGAGGAGACGGCCTCCGCGACGAACGACTCCCCGCAGCGCCGGCTGAGCAGACACCAGTCGAACTCCAACACATCCCCCGCGGCCCGCACCGCCTCCGACGACAACGTCTCCCGGTCGGTACACGTCTCCAACGAGGTCGCGACCGCGTGGAGCCGTTCGATCTTCTGTTTCGACTCTCGGAGGTCCCGTTCCGACCGAATCCGGGTCACCGCCTCCTCGACGTGGATCGCCAACAGTTCCGCCAGCTCCAGGTCCGTCTCGTCGTAGTAGTCTGGCTCCGTCGAGATGGCCTGCAACACGCCGGTCTCCCCGATCGGGACGGACACACCCGACCGGAAGCTGTCGGCGGCCGGGTCCGCACGGTCGTGGGTCGCCGCCTCCCCGACGAGAATCGACTCCCCGGTCTGGAACGTTCGTCCGAGCACCCCGCGTGTGTCTTCGTACGTCTGGAGCGGCGCGTCTGGGTCCGTCTTCGCCACCGGCACCAACTGTCCGTCTCGGTGGACGAACACCCCACACACGTCGAAGTCGAGCACGTCTTCGGCCGTCGTCACCGCCGTCTCGTACACCTCCTCCGCGCTCGTCGCGGCGGCGATCCCCGAGGCGGCGACGTGGAGTGCCTCCAACTTCGCTGCGTCGTCGCCCTCCGGTTTCACGTTCACACACCCGTTCAGAACGGTTTAATTGTTTGTTTTTGATCCCTTGTCAAATTACACTTTATAAGTGTCCACAACAAATCAAAAGCCAGTGTGTTCCTAGTTAAGTTTATTAAAACAAAATAAATACTAATCGCTAAACGAAGCGGCTAGAGCTTACACCCACAGTCGGCAGTCGACACACAGTCGCCCTGTTCGATTGACGAACAGATTGTGACTCGATCTTCGAGCCAACAACTGTTGTTATCGAAGCAGTCACAGCCGTCACAGTCGGCTATCTGATCTGCCGACACTTCATCTGTAGTTGACCCATCAAACGGCTGTCGTTCGTACCCACCACTCCCGTCTGAGAGGTAGACCGCTGTATCTCCGTTGTCGGGACGGTAGACAGCGTACGGATCCATCGCGGTGCCACCGAGGTTGACTTCAAGCTTTCCACGACCAGCCTCAGTCACGAAGGCACGTTGAGTCCCGCTCGCAGACTCAACTATCACCGTCCCTGTCTCGGAACGGAGCGTGAGTTCACTGTCTGGGAGAACGTCTGCATCTGCCGAGTCCAGGAGGCCCTCAGCCGAGAGCCGGTCCAGTAGCGGTTGAGCAGTGCGCTCAACCTCTTGTTTGGCTTCTTCTACGCTAGGTTCCTCTGTCGCGGTTGCACTGGCACTACCGAGCCCTGCAACACCGAGTGTAGCCAGCGTTCCACCGAGGAATCCACGTCGCGCAGTCGACGACATCACTGTTTCTTCCACTTCACTTAAGATGTCCTTTCTACTAGGTGGCATCAACTGGACTGGATATCTATTCATACTTCAGTGTTTCGATTCATAATAGGCAGTATTATAATATGCATACTTATTTCTATAGAAGTAGGAATGGGAAGTGTAGTACAAGACTGGCTTTTATAATATACAAATTCAAAAAAGATATAACCTACACTGAGTACCCACGACCGTGTCGAAGACAGTCGTTTCAACCAACAGTCTCTCAAAGCAGTACAGATCGGCAACGGCTGTCGATGGAGTTAGCTTCTCCGTCTCGACAGGCGAAGTATTCGGGTTGTTGGGTCCGAACGGTGCCGGAAAGTCGACTGTGTTGGATATGCTAATCGGGTTTACACAGCCGACGAGTGGGGGTGGGACAGTCGCGGGGCACGATGTGGTCGAGTCGTCGACTGCTGTCAGATCGGCCACAGGCGTGCTTCCCGAAGACTGTGGTGTTTACCAGACACTAACTGCGGTCGAACACGTCGAACTGGCCGCGCGTGCGAAGGAGGTCGATTCCGATCCGGTCCAGCTACTCGATCGAGTCGGGCTCGACGAGGCGAGTTGGTCGCGCCCCGCCGGTGAGTTCTCGAAGGGCATGGCACAACGGCTCCGGTTGGCTGTCGCGCTCGTCGGCGATCCACAGTTACTGGTGCTCGACGAACCGTTGTCGGGGGTCGACCCAGACGGCGTAGACGAACTTACCACACTCATCACGAAGACTGCGGAGACAGGGAGTGCCGTCGTCTTCTCTAGCCACAATCTCCCACGCGTCGAACGTGTCTGTGATCGTGTCGGGATCCTAAACGACGGGAGGTTTCTCGGCGTCGAACGGCTCACCGGCGACCGTCCGACGACACTCCTCCTCTCGACAGACACACGGCCACAGTCGTCGGTACTCGCAGAACTGCGGGCAGTCGACGGGATCGAGGAGGTCAACTGGCGAGACGGGACCGTTCACCTGCGTGTGACCGATCCGACATCGAAGGCGGAGGCCGTCGGCTCGCTCCGTTCACACACCGAGATTCTGGACATCGAGACGCACGAACGCTCACTCACCGAGATCTTCTCGACGTACACCAGTGACGCCTCCGACGACGTGACGGACGATCGAGGGGTGACAACGTCGTGAGCCTCTGGGTTGTCGTCCGCCACGACGTGCGGCGTATCACCCGTTCGCGAGGGCTGGTGGCGTTGGTCACCGTCTCGCTGGTCGTGTTCGTCGGCGGGTATCTGATCGGAGGACTGCTCGGCTCTGGGCGGGATCCGGCTTCGTCGGCCCGACTGCAGTTGCTCGGAATCTGGCTCGTCGCCGGGCCGACCGTCGGGTTTGTTGCGACACTCGTCGGTGCTGCGGGACTCGCGGGTGAACGGGAAGCCCGGACACTCAGGCTCCTCGCGAGCCTCCCGTTGTCTCGGACACAACTGGTGTACGGCAAAGCGCTCGCACGAGTAGGGGTAGTCGTTGTCGCCATAACACCCGGAACAGTCATCTCTTTGACCGCGGTCGCAGTCAACTGTCCGGCGGTGGGGCAGTTCCTCGGGTTTGCCGCGTTCACGCTCGCAATCGCCGTCAGCTACGTCGCCGTCGGGGTGTTCGTCTCGACAGTCGTCTCGCCAGGTCGCGTGCGTCCGGTCGCTGTCGGGGTGTTCGCCGCGACGGTCGTGTGGCCACGACTGGCAGGGTTCGGGGTCGAAACGTTCGGGAGCGAACGGGTCGAACTCCTGTGGAAGGTTCTCGGGACACTCACCCCGTTCGGGGCCTACAGTCAGGTCGTCAGTGACAGCGGTGCGATCCTCGCGTACGAGCCTACTACGCCACTGCTCGGAGCAGGTGTAATGGCGGTCATCGTCTTAGTGTGGACCGCCGTGCCGTTGTTGCTCGCTCGCCACTCGTTCACGAACACGGCGTTGTGACACGACACACTGGATCGACTCGGTCAGATCTCCACGCCGATCGCCTCGTAGTCGGTGCCGAGCACGACCATCGTCTGTGAGCGGTCGAACCCCTCGGTGTCGGCGATCCCCTCGAACATCAGGTCGCGGAGTGCGTCGGTGTTCTCCGCGAACACCCGCATCACCACGTCCCACTCGCCGGTCGTGAGGTGGATCTCGCGGACGCCGTCGAGTGCGCGGAGTCGTGCCAGCGAGGCGTCCTCGTGTCCCTGTTGGACCCGGAGACCGACGACCGCGGAGACGCCGTAGCCGACCGCGCTCGGGTCCACGTCGGCGTGGTAGCCGCGGATCACCCCGGCATCCTCCAGTTGGGAGACGCGGTCGTGGACCGTCGCGCTCGACATGTCGATCTCGCGTGCGATCTCCGAGAACGGTGTCCGTGCGTCCGACTGGAGCAACCGGAGAATCTCCCGGTCCGTCTCGTCGAGTTCCATGTCCCCGTCTCTACTACGGGAGCACTTCGGGATTCCGTCTCTGCGTGGCCACCGGCCGCCCCCCACGGAACGACCCGGGCGGCTCAGGTCAACTTCTCCAGTGCGGCGAAGAAGTCCGTCGTCGGGCCGGCGATCCGCACCGGAGGCTCTGTCGCGGCGACGCACACCTCCGTCGGGGTGTCGAGGTGTCGTTCGTCGCGGCCGTCGGAGACGACGACCGCCTCCCCGGAGTCGACGGAGACGGTGACAGTCGCGTCGGCGGCGATCGTCAGCGGCGGCATCCCGTCTGTCGGTGCCATCTCGTTGACCACCAACGCGTCCAGTGCGGGGTGGACGAGCGGCCCACGCTCCGAGAGGTTGTACGCCGTGCTCCCCGTCGGTGTCGCGACGAGCACCCCGTCGGCACGGCCCGCGGTGTAGACGGAGCCGTCCACCCGGACGGTCACGTCGACGGCGCCGCCGTGACCGCGGCGCGGCCCGCCGACGACGATCTCGTTGATCGCCGGGCGACTCCGCCAGCCGTCCGCCGACGCCGCGATCCGGGGTACCTCGCGCACTGCGGGCCCGTCGCCGTCGCGAAACGCCGTCACCTCGCGCATCACGGCCGTCTCGGCGTCCGCCGGGTCGACCGCGTTCAGGAACCCGACCTCGCCCAGGTTCACCCCCAACACCGGGGTGGCGTCGGCACCGTGAGCCGCGTAGAGGAACGTCCCGTCGCCGCCGACGGAGACGACCAGATCCGTCGCGTCGAACTCGTCGACGGGCGTGGCCGGCACGTCCAGGGTCGTCGCCGTCGCTCTGTCGAGTGCCACCTCGACGGACGCCGCGTGCAGTCGCTCGCGCAGCGACGCTGCGAGCGACGCCGCGCGGTCGTTGCCCCGCTGTGCGACGATGCCGACGTACACACTCACGGCTTCGACTGGGGTGGGGAAAAGCCCGCGGTGTGCGCGGGACGACACCCGCACCGTCGGCTCCCCCACACGGCAGACGCAGCGTCGATCCGACGGGGAGACGCGACTGGGTGCCGACGCCGACCGAGCGCCGACGCCGACACAGGGTTGAAATCCGACGCCGACGGAGGAGTCGGTATGTACGCGGTCGTCGGCTGCACGGAGTGTGGTGGCTACTGGCTACTCGCGGACCCGGACGACCAGGACACCGCCAACTGTCCGACCTGCGGGCGGAGCCACCAGACGGGGAAGCTCAAACGGTTCTACACGAGCGACGACCGGCAGGCGGCCGTCCAGGCCCGGTCGCGGTTGCTCGCGGAGAAGCGCGGCGAGACCGCGCAGTTCGAACAGGTCGACGACGCCGCCGAACTGGAACGCGCCGTCGAGGCGGGAACGGGTGTCGACGACCGGGAGTATCTCGACCGTTCCGGGTTGGACGCAGACGCGGTCGCGGCGGCCGGCGACGTCTCCGGCGGCAGTTCGCGCTCTCGCGACGAGATCGTCCGCGCGGGCGTCGCGGACCGCGACGACCGCGAGGGTGTTCTCTCGTACGCGGTCGATCACGGTGTCTCCCGAGCGGCCGCTGCCGACCTCCTCGACCGACTCGTCCGTCGCGGCGAGGCGACGGAGGCCGGCGGAGAGATCAGACTGTTGTAGCCCCGGGCCGGTCTCGGTGACCGGCGGGGAGCCGACGCCGAGTCACCGGCCAGTGAGCGCCTCGCTCGCGGGGGCGACGTCCAGTGTGGTCCCGCGGTCGTCCGCGGCGGCACGCTCGTACAGCATCTGCGCGGCCGCGACCGTCTCGATCCCCGTCCCACCGGAGTCGAAGACGGTCAGCTCCGTCTCGCTCGTCCGACCGGTCTCGGCGCCGGCGACGACCGCACCCAACTCGGCGTGGACGTGGTCCTCGTCGACGACCCCCGCCTCGACCGCCGAGAGGAACGACCCCGCGTCCCGACTCGCCCGCGCCCGGAGATCCGGGACGTACGTCGCCCGCTCGACCGTCTCGTGGTCGAGTTCGCGCTTGTCCGGGTCGTACTGCCCCATCGCGGTGACGTGCGTGCCGGGTGCGAGATCCGCCGCGTCGATCACCGGCTCTGCCGCGCTCGTGGCTGTGATCACCACGTCCGCGTCCGTCACTGCCGCCGTCGCGGAGTCGACGGCCCGTACGTCGATCCCGGTGCGTTCGCTCATCTCCTCGGCGTACGTCTCGCGGTGGTCCCGAGTGGGCGAGAACACTCGCCCCTCGGAGAAGTCGCGGACGGTCGCGGTCGTCGCCAGTTGGCCACGGGCCTGCGGGCCGGAGCCGATCACTGCGACCGTCTCCGCGTCCGTGCGTGCGAGTGCGTCGACCCCGACCGCACCGGCCGCCCCGGTCTTGTACGGGTTCATCGCCGCGCCGTCGAGGATCGCCAGCGGCTCGCCCGTCTCGGCGTCGAACAACGGCGTCAGGAACCACGCGTCGCCCGCCTCGAACCCCGCCGTGTAGGTGTACCCGCCCATCCCGCCCGTCTCCGGGAGCACCGCGTCGTAGCCGGTCAACATCCCCGGCGGGTCGTCGGCGAACAGGCTCGTCCGCGGCGCTGCGGGAGCACCCTCGCCGACCTGTCTGTACGCCTCGCGGACGGCGTCGACGTAGTCTGCCGGCTCTGCGAGATCCGCGAGCTCTCCACTCGACAGGAACAGTGTCTCTGTCACGCGCAGCCGTTCGGGCGGCAACGGCTAACGACTTGCTGTCTGTCCCGCACCGCCCACCTCGACCCGGTCAGTCGTCGTCGAGGTGCCACCGGTCACCGTCCGTCTCCCACCGGCGTCTCCGCGTCGCCGCGTCGGTCGCCGCGCTGACGATGTCGCTGTACGCGTACACGATGTCGGTCAGGGTGAGGATACCGACCAACTCTAGCTGTTCGACCACGGGGAGCTTCTTCACGTCGTGCCGTTGCATCTCCCGGACGGCCGCCCGGACGGTCGTCCGTGGAGTGACCGTCTGGAGCGGCGACGACGCCACCTCCTGGAGTTCGATCTCCGCGAACGGACGGTCGGTGGCGGCGCCGGCCCGCATCGCGTCCGTCTCCGTCACGATCCCCGCGGGGTCGCCGTCCCGCGTGACGATCACGCTCCCGACGCGTTCGGACACCATCCGCTCGACGGCTCGCTCCAGTGAACTGTCGGCGGGCGCGGTGACGACCGTGGTCGTCGTCAGTTCGTGGACGTGCATCGGTTCGTGGGTCGCGGCTGGGGAGTCACAGCGCGGCGTGCCGTTACGCCAGTTCCTCGCGCAGCAGTTCGTTCACCGTCCCGGGGTCGGCGGAGCCGCCGGTCGCGGCCATCACCTGCCCGACGAGGAAGTTGAGCGCACCGTCCTCGCCCGCGTGGTAGTCGTCGACGGCGTCCGGGTTCTCGTCGACGGCCGCCCGCACCGCGGCGGCGACCTCGTCGTCTGCGGCCTTCCCCAACCCCTCGCGGTCGACGACCGTGTCCGGGGCCTCGCCCTCGTCGAGCATCGCCCGCAACACGGTCTCCTCGGCGTTCTTCGCCGTCACCTGGTCGGTCGCGACGAGTTCGATCAGCCGTTCGAACTCGTCGAGTCGGTCGGTGACGGAGTCGATCCCGCGGTCGCGGTAGTTGAGTTCGCCCAACAGACTGTCGGCGACGAGCGTCGCCGCCAACTCCGGGTCGAACTCGGCGGCGACCGCCTCGTAGAAGTCCGCGACCGTCTTCCGCGAGGTGAGCTTCGCGGCCGCCTCCTCGCCGAGGCCGTACTCCTCGCGGAACCGTTCGCGGCGGGCGTCCGGCAGCTCCGGAATCTCGATCCGGTCGCGCCAGTCGGCCACCTGCAACGACGGCAGATCCGACTCCGGGAAGTAGCGGTAGTCCTTCTCCTCCTCTTTGGCGCGCATCGACACCGTGTTGCCGTGGGTCTCGTTGTAGTGACGCGTCTCCTGGGCCACCTCGCGGCCAGCCTCGATCTGGTCGCGCTGGCGGCTCGACTCGTAGCTCAACGCCGTCTCCGCCCCGCGGTGACTGGAGATGTTCTTCACCTCCGTCCGGTTTGCCTCCTCGAGCACGTCGACGGGGACGGCCCCGTCCTCGCGCACGTCGTCCGCGGACACCATCGAGAGGTTGGCGTCCACCCGGAGACTCCCGTCGCCCTCGGGGTCGAAGATCCCGAGGTACGCCAACACCTCTTCGAGCTTCTCGAGGAAGCCGCGGACCGCCGCGGGCTCCCGGAAGTCCGGCTCCGTGACGATCTCCATCAACGGCGTGCCCGCGCGGTTGTAGTCGACCAGCGTGTAGTCCGCCCGGTCGACGGAGGTGGTCCGCGCGTCCAGGTCGGCTGGCCCCTCCCGGACGTGTTGGAGACTGCCGGGGTCTTCCTCGAGGTGCGCCCGGCGAATCCGGACGCTCCGGCGGTCCCCCTCGTGGGAGAACCCCAGTTTCCCGTCGGCACACAATGGCGCGTCGTACTGTGTGATCTGGAAGTTCTTCGGGAGGTCGGGGTAGTAGTAGTTCTTCCGGTGGAACTGGGTCTCGGCGGGGATGTCGGCGTCGAGCGCCTTCCCCACCTTCACCGCGGCCTCGACGGCCGCCTCGTTCACCACCGGGAGCGCACCCGGCAGCCCCAGACAGACGGGACACACTCGGGTGTTGGGCTCCTCGTCGGCGTCGCCGTCCGTGGAACACCCACAGAAGACCTTCGTCTCCGTGTCGAGCTGGACGTGGACCTCCAACCCGATGACCGGTTGGAGTGCCGCCCGCTCGGCTGCTCGTGCCATTGGACGCGGTTCGACGCGACCCGACTAAACTGTGACGCACACGCGAGCCGACGCTCGGTGGGCGACGGCTCCACCACTCCCGCGTGACACACTCTTGTCCGTGGAACCCCTCGTGTCGGTGTGGCGACTACGATTCCAGTCCGATCGGCAGACGGTAGCGAGCGAGAGACGGGACGCTCGGGACGGGCAGTCGCGGACGGCGGCGACGACGCCCCCGACGGCGGCGGGCCGCTACGCGACCTCGCCCGCTTCGTCTACTACCTCGTACAGGCGTACGACGCGATCCGGGACATCTCGAAGTACGGACGGAAGTTGTTGGAAGCGCTCAACGAACTCCGGCGACGGCTCCGGTGATCGTCGGCGTCAGTCGTCCACCGACTCGGGCCCCGGTCGGGAGCCATCTGGCTCCCCGTCACCGAGCACCCAGTCGGCGACATCCTCCACCCCCTCCGCGCCCAGCGCCGACCGGACGAGGAGGTGCCCGCCGATGCTGGCGGGCGAGACGACCGTGTCCGCGCCCGCCCGGCGG
>P_A23_Liq_3_FmtDRAFT_1000014_pt1 | contig 33811 bp, 38 predicted proteins | sample PonA233FremontCA_FD_10237 | JGI IMG/M metagenome (IMG submission 10237)
TAGTGCTCCTGAGAACTTATTGAGGAGTTCAATTCAAAATATTGTCATAGAGTAGCTGCTGATACCGTTGCATAGGACCGTTGGTTCAAAATGTTTCACGGAGTACTAAACGCGGAGGAGGATGTCAATCTGGATAACGTGCACTGAGAGATACTAAATTGGAATCGCTTCCCGCGAACCTTTTTAATCCTTACTTCGTAGTAGCATAATATCCCGAATGTCTCAGCAGGATGACCATCCGAGAGTCGACCAGGCTGATTTACGTTGGTGCCATCGGTCGGTGCAGGGCGTTTCACGGACTTTTGCACTCACCGTCGACGTCCTTGACGAACCGATGTCGTCATACATCTGTCTTGGATACCTTGTTTGTCGAATTGCAGACACAATCGAGGATGCCTCACACATCTCATCAGAAACGCAAGCTGAACTACTTGAAACGTATGATGCTGCGCTTGACCCAGAGAACGAAATAGACGCCGCCACCTTTGCGTCTGCCGTTGAACCGCATCTCCCAACAGGCGAGTTAGACGATGACTGGACTGTTGTTCGCAATGCACCTCGTGTTCTTCGTACGTTTGGGGGACTTCCTGACGAGGTTCAAAGAGCTATCATCCCACCTGCAAGGGAACTTGTCCAAGGAATGACTACCTTTGTCGACCGGTACTCCGACACTGGCGGACTTCGTATCCAAACGCGTGAGGAACTTGAAGAATACTGTTATTATGCGGCAGGAACAGTTGGAAATCTTATCACGAATCTTCTCACACGAGGTAGTGTCGCCTCGGAGCGACGACAGCAACTATATGAGACAGCAGAGGAATTTGGATTGCTACTGCAGTTAGTGAATGTCTCAAAGGATGTCTATGACGATTATACCGATGAAGATAATATCTATCTCCCAGCAGAGTGGCTTGCTGATGAAGATGTCCCACAAGATCAACTTGTTGATCCTGAGCATGAAGCTGGCGCGGCGACTGTAGTTCGGCGGACGGCGTCACTTGCTGGTTCGTTTCTTGATGACGCCGAAACATATCTTGAAACAATCCCCCTTCGAGACGGGAATACGCTTGAAGCATGGGCTATCCCATTTTTATTGGCTGTTGGCACTCTTCGTGAACTTCTCTCACGCCCTGAAGATGCCCTTTCGGAGACAGATGTGAAGATTTCTCGTGAAGAGGTATTTGCGGTTGTTGAAGAAATGTCAGGAACGACTGACCGTGATGTCCTCAATCGACTTCGTACACGAATTGCTGAGGAGCCATATCACCGACGTCCAACAAGCGCTGACTAACGCTGATTAGGTCTGACTCTGAAACGACCGCACAAGCACTGTGCAGTCACGCTGACTAATAGAGTAATCAGTATTCTACTGCAGATATCAGATGTTGCAGACACATGTTTGAGTGGGTTTTTAATCATCGAATCGCAACGGACTCTATATGGGTACCGAAGAATCACATGACGATCATGGGCACCATCTTCCAGCAGTTGAAGACTGGCCTCGGGGCTTCGGCGAAGCGAGTTGGTGGCCGTTCGTCACTGCAGTCGGGGCAGCAAGTGTCTATGTCGCAGCAGCATTATACATCCTTGGGCAGAGTAATAGTGACCTTGTTGGACCGATGGTGGGTCCTGCAACCATGGTTGTCGCTGTTGGTATCTTTCTTGCTGGTCTGTATGGCTGGGTGTATCATGCCTTTGTCAGTCACTTTTGGTCACGAGAATCAAGTGGACAAAGTGCGAATAAACTCCGCTGGGGAATGTTAGCATTTCTTGGATCTGAACTAGCAACATTCGGAGCGTTATTTGGATACTATTTCTATATACGTGCTGGAAACTGGGGTTCAATTTTTGTTGGGATTCCAACCCTCACAGGGTCACTTGTACTGATTAATACGACATTGCTGATTGCATCGTCTGTGACGCTTCATTATGCGCATGTTGCAATTCGAAATAACAAGCGAAAGAAATTCATTGGCGGCCTCTTGGGAACGCTTCTCCTTGGAATAGTGTTTATTGGTGGGCAGGTGTATGAGTACTATGAGTTCATCATTCACGAGAGCTTCACACTCACTTCAGGCATCTTTGCATCAGCATTCTTCGGATTGACAGGGCTGCATGGAGTCCATGTGAGTCTTGGTGCGGTACTGATCGGCGTCGTCACGCTTCGTGGATTACTTGGACAGTATTCGGCTGATCGGCATGTCTCTGTCAGCACTGCATCCATGTACTGGCACTTTGTTGATGTTGTCTGGATTTTCCTTGTCGTTGTATTATACCTCGGTGCTGAAGTCGGAGCTTAGACGACTTGTTTCATGTTGATGCTAATTTATTGAATCTGTTAATCCCAGCATCAGTGCCAACAACAACGAGCGTGTCCCTCTGTTGGATCACAAAATCTGGACCAATGTTGGTATGTAAGTCATCATCGCGCTCTGCGGCGACGACCGTGCTTCCAGTTCGAGCTCGGATGTCTGCTTCGACAAGTGATTGTCCAGCGAGTCCTGGTGCGTCAGTACGAACAACCTCAATCTGTGATTGTGCAACAATAACATCCTGCTCAGCTAGGCTTGACGCAAGAATGCGACCACTGACTGTCGATAAGGCAAGTACATACTCAGCTCCGGCGTGATAGAGTTTTTGAACACTCTCAGCATCATTTGCTCGGACGATAATCTCTGTTTGAGGGGAAAGTTGTGAGATGACAAGTGTTGCAAAAATAGCTGCTGTATCATCATCGATTGCAAGAAGAACACTCTCAGCGTTTTCAATTCCTGCCTCATATAATGTCTCAGCATTGGTCACATCCCCAATAATATCAACATTATCGGGTTTGGACTGATCCTGATCAATAATGACGTGTGTGAGGTTTGCAGATTCAAGTGTCTCAGCAGCACATCGGCCAACCTCACCATACCCAGCAACAACAACACGTCCACGTCGATGTCGTCGTGTTTGTGATTGTGCAAGTACATGGAGTCGCTCAAGTTGCTCTTCACTCCCGGTCACAACCAATACGGAGTGTTCATCAAGTTCAGCTTCTGGTGATGGTGGCGAAACAAACTCACCACGGAACCAAATCCCAATTATATTAACCCCAGTGCGTTGCCCAATTTCGCTGTTGATGATCTTTTTACCAACGAGCGTGCTATCTGGGTGAACAAGCACTTCTGCGATTTCGAAATCATCGCCGATTGGAACCGCATCATTGAATTTCGATGCAATTGGTGATGCAGCCTTTTGTGCAAGACTCTCACCAAGCAGTTGTCGCGGGGAAACGACCTCATCAGCACCGGCGTACTCGTGATAATCGGATACTTGTGGATCCTCAGCAAAGCTCACAATCCGAAGCTCACTTGTCAATTCGCGTGCTGCGAGGATAACACTTGCATTTCGGCGGTCATCACCATCAGCGATAAGCGCACGAGCAGTCGATACGTTTGCATTCGCTAATGTATCGACCGCTTCTGGATCACCGTGTATCACCTCATACCCCTGTTGTGTAAGTTCGACTGCTCTATTCCGATCAGGTTCGATCACAACATGTGAGATACCCTGTGATTGTAGCTCATTGATTAGAACTGCGCCACGATCAGTAAACGCAGAGACAACAACGTGGTCTTCGATTGTCGTTGTCGTTGGAGGGCTTCGTTCAAGCGCCTGCTCAACGAGTGGAACAACAAATAACGGGAGGGTCGTGAAAATAAATGCAACCCCAGTCAATTGCATTAATATTGAAAGCACAAGCAGCGGTGTTGAGCTCCACTGGTCAGCATCCTCACCATACCCTGTGGTTGTAAACGTCTCGATGACAACGTGAAGTGCTTCAATCCAACTGACAGAGATACCCTCAAATGTCGCCATTGACCATTGATAAAGAGCGGTAAAAAGTATGATCGAAATAGATGCAGTAAGAATATAAAGCCCAAGTCGCCGTCTCGTATGTGAGACTGGCTGCTGGGTATTAGACGCCATGTCGATTCGACAACGGGGAGGGTAAAAAAATCGCCGAAGCAGGACGCTAGCAGTGATATAGCATTAATTATTGATACATGACCATGGTGAATACCGCAATCTCAAGTACAAGCTCTCTCAATCGTTCAACTGACACAAACTGCCTGCACATCGAATGGGTTCGGTATTCTTCGCGGTTTGCTTGCCGCAAGCAATCAAGCATTGATACCCGCCGGCACGAACTCAGAAGAGCATATCGGTGTGATATATTACGCTCTCTATGTGCTCCAATATATGAAATTTTGACAATAATAAGTCCACGATATAAATATGATCCGACATATTCCAGTTCCATCGATGTTTACCAATATCCAGAAATGAAAAATGATCATCAGATATAATAAGTGTGAAGTTGTGCATAAATCGAGTAGACAAGAAACGATTAAGCCCAAACCGAACATACACCCATAATGATGAGTGAGTACACCGAAGAGGAACGGCAGATTGTCGCGTATTTGCGCGATAGCGTCGCTGCGGGGGAGCGATACTTCCGTGCAAAAAACATCGCCGACGCAATTGGCCTCTCGGCGAAGCAAGTCGGTGCGCGGCTGCCTCAATTGGCAGAGAAATCCGATGATGTCGATATTGAGAAATGGGGGCGAGCAAGATCAACGACATGGCGTGTCACCCGTGGATAATAACCAGACTCTGTAATCTCCCGGAGCAGTTATATAGACTTATTCTGCCACATGTCGATGTAACCAATTCCAAGGACGGGGTGTTTTTATCATCGCCATGTATAACCGCTGTATGACGGTACGGGTCAGGCGCGTTTTTGAGTTCACGGTACCGCCTTCAGATGTGTGGAAGTTTATTGCTGACCCATCAAAACGGGCGGACGCGATCAGTGTTGTAGATACATATGAAGTCGATACGACGAACACCGATAGCGATGATGTACCAATATCCGCAACGTGGGAGGTTGCGTTGCCAATTCCACTCATTAGTTCAACAGCAACAGTTAATACCGAAGATGTTGACAGGGACCCGCCGACGCATGTCAAGTTTGTCGGGAAGTCATCTGTAATGAATGTGACCGGTGAACATACAATCGAACATGATGAACCAAACCAGACGACACGATTAATCAACGAATTCGTCGTTGATGGTCGTGTTCCAGGTGTTGAACGGTATTTTAAACGGAATCTTGATGACGAACTCGATAATCTTGAGTCAGCACTTCGTCGGAGCTTTGAAGCATAACCAAACGGTTACTCGGTGGATTTATACCGGTACACTAACTAATTATTATTGCCGACGCAAGACGCTTTTCTCGTCGAGTCGGCAAACCTAACCACCGCACACCGCATCACACTCATACCGCAGTGTTTCGGGGTCCGCTGCGGTTACCGCTCGCTCCCGTCACTCGCTGTCACCATCGCCTTCGTTCCGCCTTCACTTTCGCCTCCCGGGTTCACTCTGGGTTCTCACCCACCCCTCTTCATATGTAAACTACTATTAATGATCGACTTATCACTCAACAGGTGTTACCCCGTCCTCACGAAACAACCGAAGAGACCGAAGAGACCGCAGTAGCGAGAGGATATAGCGTCTGTCAGCGCGAGCAGGGCAAGGATGTCACGACACATTATGTTTGCATGAGCAATACCTCAGCAGTATCTTCATCATGAATTATTCTAGTATCTGATATGGAATATGTTATCAGATATCAAGCAATAAATGAGAAATACATTTCAAGTAGTGTATGTCTTATATTGCTGGATTTGACTCAGCGGATGCAGCTCGCGTTTCGATTTCACCTTTCAGAACAGCAGAATCAAAGTCATGATCCGGACGAATATTAACAAAATCAAGAAAGCGTGCTGCCACAAGGAGCTCTGAGAGCGTATATGAGGAAAGAGCTGCATCAATGGTTGATTTGGCACCGAGATGTGGTTCAAGTGCTCCCAGTGCACAGGCAATATCATATGCCATTGCATCAGCAACACTCTCTTCATTCACATTTGTCACATCAATAAAATACACATCATCCTCATACAGAAGAATATTCTCTGCACGAAGATCACCGTGATAGAGCCCATCCTCGTGCATCTGTCGTAACATCTTGAATATGATCGGTGCAACATCTGTCTCTGCTTGTTGATTTAAACTATCAAGCGTCTGGAAATCTGGGAGATACTCAGAGACGAGAATACCCAAATTATCTACTTCAAACGTTTCAATTGGTTTCGGAGTATTGAGTCCAAGCTTACGCATTCGCTTTGCAGCCGTGAACTCATGTTCTGCCATCTCTAGTGGTGTCGCAAAATGCTCAAAAAACCCCTCGCCTTCGGTTCCAGCAGAAAAGGCTCCGAGGTTTCGACCAGCAGTCAAAAGTGCGTGAACAACAGAATTCTGTTTTGAGATAATCTTAACAAACCACCGCTCATTGACAATCATCGGCGTTGAAAGCCAATTGTCAGCGTCAAGAAACTCAATATGAAGCGAATCAGCCGTGTGACCGTATCGGTCGGCAAGTTCGCGAGCGACCGCCTCTAACCGCGGCCACTCGATGTGCCCACGAACATATCGGCGGACTTGCATATAATAATGTATTGTTACGTGGGTATATTACTTATTCGTCGCTCACTTCACTGCATCTCATTTGGATCTGCAAATAAGCAAGGCGAGTATCTCGGGGCTTATCCCTGAGATACGCTACGTTCCGTTTGCATCTGTACGCACAGTCAGCACTGGGACTGATGAACGTCTGACAGTTCGTTCAGTTACACTCCCAAGAAGATATCGCTCAAGCCCAGTCCGACCGTGTGTTCCTATAACAATGAGATCGATATTATGCTCCTCAGCGTATGTCACAATAGCATCATCAGGAATACCAGCCTCAACTGCCGGTGTAACACTAATGTCAGTGTCAGCAGCACGGTCTGCAACAGCATCAGTCAACTCATGTGCGTTCTCACGGAGCGTTGATTCGACCTGTGCAGGGCTAATTGTTGGAGCACCGTGACTGACATCTCTTACATCAACGACCGATAATACATGGATTTCTGCGTCATACTGTTCTGCAAGGTCAAGCGCATGCGTGACCGCTTCCTCTGCACACTTGCTGCCGTCCGTCGGTATGAGGATATGATCGTACATATACCAGCAATATTCACCAGCCACTGGCTTATACATGATGGATTATTTCCAATAAATGGGATATCGCATTGCGAATACAAATTAGGCATGATTGATATCCTCTCCGCGGTGAACTATTCCACTCTACTCGCTCACTGCGTTTACTGCTTGAGGACGCCGGGCTTAGCGCCTGCATCTAGCTAAAATCGCGAGGTATACTCGGTTTACACTATTGCAGTATTACGAATAGTTCATTACCCTCAGACATGCTTAATCGGTATATTAAAATAGAGGGGCAGAAATGCTACAACATGTTAAATACGGATATAATTGCCGCGATTGGAACTAAGTATAACGCAGATATCCTCCGCGCGAGTGGTCAACCGCAATCTGCACAGGAACTAACTGAGAAACTTGATATCCCGATCGCGACATGTTACCGTCGAATTGAGCAACTAATCGAAGCCAATCTTCTCACTCTACACGATTGTGTTCTTTCTGATCAGCACCGACAGACGAATATCTATCAACGTCATATCGATGAAATTACGATCCAATTCCGAAAGGATGGCATAGAAATGAATCTGTCTCGTCCATCAGCAGTCATTTCACAACTTAATCGAGTGCGAGAAAGTAACTCAAAAGAGGAATTCTAGTACTGTCTGAGCTTTTTTACAATATACGAATACCGCCTGGGCTTGACATCGAGGAGATTCTCACAACAAGAATCCAAGGCTTCAGTCATAGGTGGATTTCAAGCTACTTGTGCATCTTCCCAGCCTTCTGTATGCACCCGATCAGATGGAATGCCTAATTCGTCTAATCGCTCCTTTGCAGCGACAACTGCTACCGGCACGCCACAAATGTAGTAATCTGAATCAGATCCCAGCGAATCGGTCACACCTGAGAGTTGTTCTTGAATATACCCAGTGTGACCATGCCATTCTTCACGCGAAAGGGAAAATCTCGTTTCGACTGGGTATGTGAGTTCATATTGTTCTAACAGTGGTTTATACAATAGCTGCTCCTGTGTTTTCTCCCCAAACATAAAGACTGCCTGTGGACCTCCGTTAGCAAGATATTCCTGTAAAAGACCAATAAGCGGTGTAATACCGGTCCCAGTCCCAATAAACACCGCTGGTCGGTCTGTCTGTTGGAGAGTAAGACTTCCAGTTAGTGTTGGTTTCACCTGAATGGTATCTCCAACTGACCGTTCGTCCATATAATCGGCGACACCGTCAGTCCCGTATGCGCGAAGCATAAGACCGATCCGTGTGTCATCAACAGCAAGAACGCTGTATGGTTTCACCCCATTTTCGGTTTGAATTGCTGTGTGTTGTCCAGGCTTACCGTTAAAGCTACCATCATTCAACTCGACAATATACTGTTTACAATCTGGGCTGATCTCGCTAATGCTCGTAATCGTTGCCTCAGAAAAAGCCATTATATCAAAAATAGGGTCTTGAGAGGGGTAAACCCCTGGTTGAATAAAAAAACTGAATAAATATCAACAGTGGTATCTCAGATGCATTTTGCTGTACTCATGCTATATTGTTTGGTGGACCCATCTTGGGGTCAAGCCGACACCTTTCAGTGACCCGTCATATGCAATCTGATTGGTGATTAGATAGCGATTGTGATGGTCAACGTGTCTGGCTGAGAGTCTCATCACACGGGCGGTCAGACACCACGCATCGTCCAACTCAGAGATAAATTGTTCCAAATCAACGTCATCCAAGAGACGAAGCCTCTCGTGATCACGAAAATCTTCGATTTTCAAACGACCCGTGTAGACTGGAACCGCTCTGAAACGACTCTCTCAGCGAGAGTGGGTTTGTCAATTCTGTCGAAGAAACAGGAAGCCTCGGGGCTTTGATATTGATGTTGATATTGATATTGATATTGATATTGATGTTGATGTGACCCCGGGCAGGTTCACAATCATAACGATACATTGGCACATATTGGTCAAGAGTTGTAATAAATCGCGATTCAGTCATCACCACGCTGAGGCAATTTCCGCCGCCTGAGACGGAATAAAGTGTGGTCGCCCGACAGTAGATAAAGAGATGGTAGACCCGACTTCGGATCTTGGAGAAGATGTCGACGAATCTAATGCCTCGACATGTGCGACCTGTGGCGAAGCAATCGTGCAGTTACCAACTCACCATGTCGTCACATGGATTGAGGATGGAACTGCTCAACATCGACATTTCTGTTCAGAAACATGTCATACTGAATTTGAGTCTAATTCCAATTCCAATTCCAACAGTGAAAACTGATCAGGCTGAGTTATCGATTAAGTAGTGACATTGTTCATCATTTGACCTTCGTCTTATCCTAGAGAAAAACACATCTCATGTCGTTTATTCACCAGTCGGCTCCACTGCTGCTGGTTGTGGAATCGATCCACCGTGAAAAGCGATGAGCAGTGCTATTAATACAACAGCAACTCCGGCGGCGAAGAGGGTAAACACGGCATCGAAGGTATATCCTGCAGCAGTCAGTAACCCAACAGCACTGCTTCCTGTTGCCTCAATCAAAAGTGCAATTCCACTGAAAACAGCATACGCGCTTGCACGAACCTCAGATGGAAGAACACCAAGCAGCCATGTATCCAATGCCGGGAAGAGACTATGGATTGCGAATCCAATGAGTATTGAGCAGCTAAGAATGCCGACAATACCGGAAACGCGGGTAAGCATAAATAATGATGTAGCGTACACGCCGAGCATTGTGAGGATGTATGGGACTGGTGCAAATCGGTCAACGAGCTGTCCTGAGAGCCAGAATGCAGGAACACCAGCCGCAAAGACGATTGTGAGATATCCACCTGCTTGTGCAGCAGGGATTGATTTAGCGTCAATCAGATATGAAACATAAAAATTGAATACACCCTGCCAGACGAATCCGGCAACGACAATCATAATGAGTCCAACGACGACAACACGCCAGTGTGTGAGTACTGCAGAGAAGTCTCTGTCAGGTCCAGTGCCGATTTGTCCTTCAATGGCACGAGCTGTACCGGCAAGCAGTATTGTTGTTACTGCTGTAGTCACTGCAAGCGCCCAAAAGGCTGCACGCCAATCAAGCGCTGTTACCGCAGCAACGGCAATAGGTGCCGCAATGACGGCTGCTATTTGTGCAGCCGTTCCATGAATTCCGATTGATCGACCAACCCGGTCCGGTCGGAGTTCACCAATCAATGGGATGGCAGCAACAAAGTATCCACCAGAAGCAATACCAATTGCAAGTGCTCCTAGTTGAAGCGTCCAAATGGACGTTGCACTTGCAGTAAATGCTGCTGACACCGAAAGGAGTCCGCCCGCTGTAAGAACAACATGGTGTCGTGGAACACGGGTAAGCACGTATCCAACCGGAATACGTGGGAGTGCACTTCCGACCCAGACAAGTGTCGTTACAAATCCAATTGTCGCTGGACCAACACCAAAGGCTACTTGAAGTGGTTCAACGAGTGGTGCAAACACCGTCCGTCCAAAATTAACGAGGAGGACCAATCCACAAAGAGTTCCAAAGAGCCGTCGCGTCACATACTAATTTTAGTTTGGAGCCAACAGAAGGCTTCCGGATTTCGATCACTATGTAATATATTATGCATTTCATGACGATACAGTTCGAAAAATAGGGCGTAACTACAGATATATCGGTAGGGAGCTAATTCCTGTGATCGATGATTCAGGGTGTCTCACCTCTATATATGCTAGTTATTTTTTGTCCTCATGAGGTCATGATTCGACGTTGGATTTTTCGTGGCTGGCCTGCGAGGGTGAGATGATGATCACAAGTGCACGCATGGCAGCTGTGGATCGTAACGCTGAGGCACTGGGGGTCTCTCCACAACAGCTCATGGAATCAGGTGGTAATGCTGTTGCGAAGACAGTGCGGGAGCTGACTGATGTAGACGTTGAATCAGAGACACCACCAGTCGCTGTTATTGTTGCAGGACGTGGAAACAACGGTGGTGATGGCTTTGTTACCGCTCGATTCCTTGATGAGTATATTGTGAGTGTTTTGTTATTAGGGCGTCCAGAGACAATCCGAACATCAACCGCAAAGCAAAATTGGGAGGCACTCATGAAGGGTGGGTACGACACAACAGTTGTTCAAGATACATCGAGTATCGAAATCGTCGGACCAAATGGCGAATCACCAGACATTGTCGTTGATGCAATGCTTGGGACGGGAGTCACCGGTGCTCTTCGCGAACCTGAGGCAACAGCAGCTAGCCAGATCAATCATACTGATGCGACCGTTTTATCAGTTGATGTGCCCTCAGGGGTCAATGCTGATACAGGTTCATCCACAGGTGTTGCGGTTGAGCCAAATCATGTCGTTACATTTCATGATCAAAAACCAGGACTCACAGCGATTGATGCAGGTGTAACAGTCGCAGATATCGGTATTCCACAGGCAGCCGAGCAGACTGCTGGACCTGGTGATCTGTATTCGCTTTCACGCCCTACACAAAGTCATAAGGGTGACTTCGGCGAGGTGCTTATCATCGGTGGTGGACCATACACTGGTGCTCCCGCATTGAGTGCACAAGCAGCACTACGGGCTGGCGCTGATTTGGTTCGTATTGCATGCCCAGTGGCAATCGCTGATGAAATACAAAGTTACAGTGAGAGCCTAATCGTTAGGGCATATCCTGGAGAACGACTTACACCAACTGCGCTTGAACATGTGCAGTCACTTGCGGTGGATCATGATGTCACGGTACTTGGTCCAGGGCTTGGTGATGATGAAAAAACACTATCAGTCGTTGCTTCGTTTCTCCGCGGGCACACTGGAACGGTCGTTGTCGATGCTGATGCACTGTCGGTTGTTCCGACGGTTGACCCTGCTGGTAAGATAATCTGCACACCACATCAAGGCGAATTAGAGGCAATGGGAGGTGAAACAGCGGATGACTGGGAGCATCGAGCAAAGAAAATGTCAGCATTCATCTCAGAACTTTCTGATAGTCATACATTACTTGTTAAAGGAGCAATTGATATCATTAGTAATGGCGAAACAACCCGAATAAATCGAACTGGAAATCCAGGAATGACAGTCGGTGGTACAGGCGATATCCTCGCAGGTGTCGTTGGCGCACTTGCATGCGTTCTTAGCCCGATTCAAGCAGCAACCGTCGGTGCATACGCTAACGGTCGGGCTGGCGATATCACCGTTGAGAAGCGCGGAAATGGGCTGCTTGCAACGGATCTTTTAGAGACAATACCAACTGCATTACAGGATCCAAAAGATGTGACAGCAGGGGTGAGCTCAGATGACTGAGGATATTAATACACAAACAGACACCAAACACTCTGATAATGAAAATCAAAGCCCTGATACAGAATTGACGCACGTCAATGCTGACGGTGATGCACAGATGGTTGATGTCGGAGCGAAACCGGACACAAATCGACGGGCCAGCGCTCGTGGGGAGATCGAACTCACACAAACAACAGTTGATGCGGTCCGCGACAATGAAATTGGAAAGGGCGATGTCCTTGCGACTGCACGGATCGGTGCTATACAGGCAGTCAAACATACATGGGAGACCATCCCAATGTGTCATCAAATCCCAATTACAAATGTCGACACGGTATTTGATCTGCATGAGACTGCAGTTGAGCTACGTGTCACCGTTGAGACAACTGGTAAAACCGGGTGTGAAATGGAAGCACTTGAGGGAGTGACAACAGGATTAAATGTTATTTGGGATATGGTAAAAGCTGCTGAGAAAGATGACGCAGGGCAATATCCTAAAACAGCAATCACCAATATCGAGGTTGTGAATAAACAAAAACAGACTGAAACGTAGAATGACGAACCAGAAGAGGGAATATACCCCTACTCAGCTTTAGAATTCGTGTCAGTATCGGATGAATTCTTTTCACTCATAAGCGGGTAATTCACATCGATATCTACTGCGTCTATATGATCTTCCTGAGTGATATCATCCTCAGTGACCTGTGACGGGTTATTACGGCGAATCTCGCGAGTCGAGTCTGACATACGATCAGGAGGACTATCTGAAGCAACTTGGTGGGTAGTATCAGACTCCTCATACGATGTCGACTCACGGTCACTTGCTGTGTCCATTCGCTCCGGGTTTGACTCTGATTCCATTATTTCATTGTCATGTCTGCGCTCACTCAGTTGTGCTTGTGTTTTGGTATTCACTCCGTTTGAATCGTGTGTGTTTGCACTTTCATCTGACGCTCCTTTTGATGGAGACTCCTCAAGTTCGGCTGCTTTCGCGCGTGCTCGCTTAACAATCGTTGATCGAGCAGAGAACTCGATAAGCACTGCATCGCCGGTATCAGTGTATTCTTCATTTTCGACATGACCGTGGTTATATAACCATGAAACGAGGCTCATTGCATCGTCCGACAACGGCAGAAGCAGCCGCTCGTCGTGCCATGACGGGAGTTCATTCTCAATTCGATTCGTCAACTGATCAATATTTTCACCAGTAAGCCCTGAAACAGCGACCGGATTCGGTGCTAGCGCATCAAGCGATTGCATCTTCCGATCAAGTGCCCCCTCCTCAACACAGTCGGTTTTATTCAAGACAGTAACAATTGGAGCCTCATTACGCTCATAGAGCGTATCATGGCTGGTGATGAGCTTCTCACGCATTGCATCAATTGACTCTGAGGCATCAACCACAAGTAAGACAAGATCGGCTCGGTATACTGAGTCGAGTGTTGACTCAAACGATTCAACAAGCCAATGTGGGAGATCGGAGACAAACCCAACGGTGTCGGTCAGTAGTACATCTCGGCGTCCGGTATCGGCTCGCCGTGTTGTCGTTCCAAGTGTGGTGAACAATCGATCCTCAGACTCAGCCGTCTGCTCGAGATCTGGATGTCGATTTTTATTCTCGGTAATATCAAGATCATCCGCAAGTCGGCGAAGTAATGTTGACTTTCCCGCATTCGTATACCCTGCAAGGGCGACAAGGTCGAAGCCAGACTCACGACGCTGTTCACGACGTGTTTGCTCTTTTTCAGCAATTGCATCTAGTTCTTGACTGATTCGTGAAATTTGCGATTTAATATCCCGCTCGCGACTTTCATCATACTCACCAAGTCCCATGAACCCTGGTCGTTCATCACGTTTTGCGAGCGATGATTTTGCCTCCACTCGTGGCAATTCATATCGTAGTTCAGCGAGTTCAACTTGGAGTTGTGCCTTTCGGGTGTTCGCCCGTTGCCCGAAGATCTCTAAGATAAGCGTAAATCGGTCAATAACTTCAACTCCGGTTGGGAGTTTCCCCCCAATATTATATGTCTGATATGGTCCAAGGCGATTGTCAACGATAACTGCCTCTGCGTCGGTTTGCTTGACCAATCTCGCGAGTGCTTCTATCTTTCCCTCGCCAAAGTGATATGCTGCATCCTCTTCCCGCGATTGTGTAAGGGTATTGCTCACATCATATCCAGCCGCTCTAGCGAGATCAGCAATTTCGCTTAAGTCTGCGACTGCGTTGGGGTCGACTCGTTGTGCAACAATGACTGGAGATATCGTCATAATCTCACCTCAATCCCTTCTGTCTGTGCGATATGACCTCGAACAGTGATTGCAGTAAAGGCGGTCCCAGCATACATCTTCCGTGCTATGCAACCTGTGTTATGCGGTTTCCGCCAATGTATATTTGATTCCTGCACTGTTTCATCATGACTAGAACGTCAAGATACTTGAACACTATCAGCCCTGCTGGCACAGATATACATTATACAACAGTTATTATCTGAGTCGATGTGCAGGCGATCGAGTCGACTGCCCTGGGGTGAGTTTAATTGTATCATTACACAAATGATTTATCCGCAAACAGTAGAAACGTAGCATGGTCGATCTACTGCAGCTATCACTGGATCCAACACAACTTGGGATTGAATTTGGTAGCGGAGCGGTCATTGGGGCAGTAATTGGATTTACAGCTAAAAAGGTTGCAAAGCTGATCGCATTACTCGTTGGGATTGAACTTGCAATATTCAAATTTCTCGAATCACGAGATATCATTTTTGTTGATTGGAGTCGGTTGACTGCTGGGCTTGCTGAAACGACACAAAGCGCGGCTGACGGCACGCCGCCCGGATGGATCTCAACAATTCTCTCGACGCTTTCAGTCTCGGTTGGGTTTACCGGTGGATTTCTCGCTGGATTCAGGAAGGGATAATCTGAGTGTCAAGGCAATACCTATCTTTAATCAGCGAGCGAATCCCGCCGTTTATGACGAGCGAGGATGTCACGACCGCGGAAATGTCGCACCACACGTTTGGCAGACATCAGCATTTGTCTCTGAGTGATATTCCAGTCGACCCTCGTCACAAACTCGACACGGTGTATACGTGACAGATTGCCCATAATTAGGTGTCTCTACAGGAGGATCGTCGTTACCCCACATCGTGAGTGCCCCGCGAACGATATCGACTAGTTTTCCAATCATCGATGTAATTCCTCTATGTCATTATTTGTCTTGGTCATCATCAGTGTGATGCCCCCACAGTCCATCGTGTTTTATCACTCTAATGTCGTCAAGAACACGCGTTTGACACGCAAGTCGGAGTTCTGAATCAGATGTGTGTGGCGGGACCGACAGTCGAACGCGCTCAATAGCTGTGCGCGAGTTAATACGAACAGCTGCATCGCCGGACTCGCGATCATTAGTTGAGTCCTGACTACTGGATGTGTCGATGTCGGCTGTCATCTCGACAGAATTGTTAGTATCGGTGGAAGTAATAGTTTCATTCGATGTTCCTGTATCCTTCCTGTGATGATTATTTGATTGTACTTCGACCGCGCAAGTTCCACACGTCCCATGACCACGACAGTTGATAATTGATGCAGCGCCATTGTGTGGGTCTATTCCAAGGTCATACCGTTGAAGCACATCACGAAGGATTGCCCCGTGGTCACACTCAATGGTGGTTGTTCCAACCGTAACAGTCGGCATAGTAGATGATAAAGTCACATCCACAAGTACAAGTGCTCACCGTTCATTTCTGGAATATCTGAGTTGCGTCACCACAGTGCACTATAGTTCAAAGCTGAAAATGAAACCCAGACTAGTTTACTGTGAGTGCCTGATTAATTGCAGTCTTGATTGGGGTCTGATCAATCGGAACGACATTCTGAAGATCCCGATCATCATCAACCGTCACCGGATGTCGCATGCTTTTCGCCAGTGGTCTTGCAATGCGATATTGGACATCGGTTGTAAGTCGAAGCCAATGTGAAGACAACTCGGGAGTTAGCACAGGAACGGGAATAATCAATACGCGTTTGTTTTTGACGTTTGCAGTCATCCGAAGGAGTTCTTCATATGAGAGTACACTTGGACCGCCAATATCGAAGATTTTCCCCCGTGTCTCCGGTACGCTGAGCAATCTCACAAGATACCTAACTGCATCATCAACAGCAATGGGATTTCCTGGGGTGCGGACCCATGTCGGAACCACCATCAATGGAAGACGATCTGTAAGATCATCAACAATTCGGAAACTCGCACTTCCGCGACCAATGATGACGGCTGCTCGAAGGACTGTTAATTCATACTCGCCTCCCTCTAAGACAGCCTCAACTTCTCGTCGTGATGCAAGATGTGGTGAGAGATCCCGCTCATTGCCACTGATTCCACTCAAATAGATAACACGGTCGACGCCTGCTGTCGATGCACGTTGGCGAAATCGGCGTGCGTATGTTCGATCAAGCTCAGCGAAATTCTCAGCGGTCAATGAGTGAATAAGATAATATGCAACATCAACATCATCACACATTCCCTCAAGCGATGCAGGATCGCCAAAATCACCCTCAAATGGCTCGACACCTGAAGGAAATCCAGCCTCACTGGCGCTTCGTGAAAAAGCAACAACGTCGTGATTCTGGTCGTGAAGAGCACGGACTAAACGACGACCAACGAATCCGGTCGCCCCTGCAACGAGGATTTTCATATATATAATATGTGAGCGCACACGTATCAGTTGTTGTATAACGGCTCATGGAATCACACTATTAGTTATCTATCACTATTTAATTTCCACAAACACAGACTGATGGCGATTTTCGAGATAATTTTGAGTTGATTCAGATAGATAATATAATCGGGAGATTCAGGAGGGAGGTCTGCATGGTGCATCATAATGGTTCTTGCAGGTGTGGTGCCACAGACACCATCTGTATTCATTATTGTCATCATAGTAGCGACTGGACTTGTATGGATTGGGACGGGATGGCTCGAAGGAGCAGCAGAACGTCTCTCAACGTACTATGGGCTTCCACCCGTCGTTCAGGGTTCAGTTGTTGTTGCGATTGGGTCGAGTTTTCCTGAGTTTGCAAGCGTTGTATTCACCGCTGCAGCAGGTGTCTTTAGTATGGGTATTGGCGCTATTGTTGGATCCGCAATATTCAATATCCTCGTCATTCCCGCGTTATCTGGGATACTTGCACAACAAGGTGTTGAGTCGAATCGAAATATTGTGTATAAAGAAGCCCAGTTCTATATGATCGCTGTTTCAGCGCTTATTGTGACGTTTGCACTTGCAGTTATTTATCTTCCAGCACCAAATCGTGGAGAACTTGTCGGGATGATTACTCGTCCACTTGCGGTAATCCCGTTATTTGTGTATTTACTATATTTATTCATTCAATGGCAGGAAGTGAGCGATTATACGCAGGACGTATCAACGGATTCAATCGCTGTTGGACGAGAATGGGGACGGTTGGTCGCCGGATTAATCGCGATCTTGATTGCTATTGAACAGATGGTTGGGGCTGTTGAGGGACTTGGTTCGATTATCGGGATCCCTGAGTTTCTCGCTGGTGTGACGATTATTGCCGCAGCGACGAGTTTACCTGACACACTTGTGAGTGTCCGAGCGGCACGAAGTGGGGATGGGACGACAAGCCTTGGAAATGTCTTAGGGTCGAATACATTCGATTTACTTGTTGTCATTCCTGTTGGCGTGTTGATTGTCGGGACGGTTCCGGTTAACTTTGCAACGGCTGTACCAATGTTCGGAGTCTTGACACTTGCAACTGTATTGCTCTTTACTGTCCTGCGAACTGACCTCACACTCACACAACGTGAGTCATATGTTCTTGGTGCCGCATACACATTATTCATCATCTGGATTATCGCCGAATCAGCCGGTATCACTGGCATATTAAAAACTGTGTGAGATCTCAAATAAATCAGATACTGCAAACAGCGCGTTCGCTTTCTGTGCTATTATACAGATTCGAGGAGAGGAGTACCAGGGGCTAAGATGTGGCACTCCCAGCAGTCCCACTCAACTCGCCACAGTCCGTGAACCCCGAACGGATTCTCACCGTGCTGTGGTTCGTGGGACTGCAAACCTGCAATCTCCACCATTCACGCTCACGCTCGCGCTCACGCTCAGGATTTCTCCGTGTTCACGCCGAGGAGGATGTCAATATGACAATTAATATATTTGAGGTGGGAAACAATTATACTGAGTTATCTATAATATATATTTATGATGGTAGACGAATCAACTGGACAGACGAAGCGAGTAGAGCTTAATTGTCCAAACGGACATGAAAACGATATTGATGAATGGCGAATGAAACGGTTTCGTGTTACCTGTGATGAGTGCGGCATTCGGTGGAATCCAGCGAGCTAGCGATTATAGAATACAAGGAGAATACCCGAGTCTTCAGGGCTGTCTCTTAGTTATAAGTTCACCGAGTCTCAAACGGCTGTTTCAGCTACTTTCGGACCCAATCTGTAATCAGAAGATCGAGGCGAGGAGCGACTCAAGTAGGGGATATCGGCGGTGGGAGGTTACTGAATGCTGATAAACGAGGTCAACAAGATTGTTCCATAGAGGTGTTTCATCCGTGAATATCAGGATTTTTATCGGATTCATCGATCTCGACAGCGACTCGATTTATGCGTAAAAGACAGGTCTAAAGCCGCGAGAGGATATCAAATTGCTGATAATACCATCGAGTGATGGAGATGCCAGTGTCCACAGGCGGTGTGAGTTGAGCCATTCTGCCCTCTTCCACTGACTCAAGTGATATAAGAGACAGTGCAGACTTATTGCTTCTCATGGGCTTCGTTGGTGCTTTCTCGCCCGGCGTGAATAACAATCGTCCCAAAGAGATGCCGTGTCGTCACGATAGAATCCATTTGTGTTTCAAGTGCATGTCTTGATGCTGCTGTTCGTGTTGCTAATTGCGTAAGCGCATTATTGGTATCACTCGCAAGATCGAACAGTCGCGCATTTAATCGTGTGAATGCCCAAAGCCCAACATTAGCAATCGCATTCTCGCCTGGAACAAAGTTTGCAACTACAACCGTCTCAGCAGTGTGACACCACTCGCTTACAACCACCTGTGGGTTGTCAAATAATGACGTCACAAACGTCGCAACGACAGCGTCAACAGAGTCAATCGGCGGAGTTGTTGCATCAGCGCAAATAACTTCAACATTATCCCAGTCACGGCGGGCAATCAATGACCGAGCACGGTCAATCATTGGTTTTGTGACATCGATACCAATAACCCGCCCAGTCGAACCAACAGCCGCTCGGAGTGCTGGGAAGTTTACTCCTGGTCCACAGCCAAATTCGACAACTGTTGCTCCAGGTTCAAGATTAAGCTGGTCGACACACGCTGCTCGAATACCACCAATGGATGCTGTTGCTCGCGCAAACCAATCATATGCAGGTGCCCATGTGCCATAGTCCGCACGGATACGCTCAAGACGAGAGGTGTTATGTTCGTTCACACTGTCAGGATATTTCTACTGCATACAACTCTTGAACCCAACCACTCAGAATTCATATTTGATCTTTCATCGTTGGATAACTCGGTGAATTGATTTAGCTATGATCTGATTGGGTTTGATATTATGCCCCTATAGCATGTGGTGGACAGACCGATATGTCGAGTACAGATAAGCGAGGAATGAACAACATATGACTGTTTCATGATGATGAGTGCGTGCGAGGTATTATCATAATAATGGTGTCTCGATATCCATTGTAGTCGCGACTGTCGTTGGTGGCATATGCGGCCATTTTCGCTCTGGACTTTCACGAGCAACGGTTGAATGACACTGTGTTGCGTTATTGCATGCTCGTGGTCGTTGATAGTCGATTCCACGCTCTCCCAGATATGTTACATAACCATCATCAACTCGGTCCAGCTTTTCATGACAGACCCAGCGATCACCACACTGCTCGGATCTGATATCTCGATATGGACATGTAAATCGGGTACGTTCAGCACCCCCATCACGCATTGTTTCATCGATACGGACTCCAACAGCTTGATATGCAACTCGGAGTCGACGTGCAACGGCTTCTGGCGTACGTGCTCCGAGAAAGAGTCCGTGGGCGAGTGCGTATCCAAAGTCGTGAAGCATCCGCTCAAAAAATGTCAACTCTTGTGGCGTATCCTCAAGCAGCGATCGAACTCGGTGATACCATTGACTCACCGCAGCCACCGCTTCAGACTTCTCTGCAGCATGAACAAGTCGCTCTTTTCGCTCTCGAAGCGGTGCTGCACCATCGGAGAGATGGAACGAGGGAATTGACTCAACATGTTCAAGTACGTTTTCTCGAAGACATGTTCCTGCTTCGTACGCCTCAACGTACTCGGTAAGTGTATCGTACCATGCGTCGGCTATTGCACTGTATGTCCCATTAAGAAGTGCATCTGCTTCAGCAAACCGCTCAGTATCAGGGGGTGCTGGAAATTGATTGACCGCACGTTGCAACTCGGCCGGAGACGGCCCTGCCATATGCAATACTTATCGGGAATAAACTTCAATCTGTATGGTATCAATAAATCAGTGGGTTGATGCTACTGATTACAGGGTAAGGTACTCACGGATGCGAATATAACTATGTTGTATGCCAGATGAACAAAGTGAAGATATCGAAGAGTATCTTGATCCAGATCTTGATTCGGATCTCAGCTCCACGACGTCACAACATGATGATAAACCACTTCCAGGTCCATTCTCGCTCACCCAACTCGTTGGCGGAATCCACCTCTTAACAGCTGCTGCTGTGACACCGTTTTTATGGATAGCATATCAGAATGGTAACCTTCCGCAGATGGCATCGCTCGGTGGATTGATGATTCTTATCATTATCGCCGGTGCCGCTGCATCTCGAATTGCGGCTCGTCGGGTAGATTGACCGTGAGGAATGCAATATTATGAAAAGCCTCGTATGTTTTAACGCGGCGGTGAACCGCCTCGGAGTATTCGCCTTTTCTGTAGATAAATCTGATAAACTCCTGCTCGCGCTTCAGCTTCAAGAGGATTCAATGTCGTAGCCACTATTTCAAAACGACGGCTCACCTGCTTGTTCATCCGGTGAATCCGATACCCATACGAGTGTTTTTCAGTCTAAGCAACATATATTGACCATGGGCAATCAACAACCGCGGCGGTCACAATCGTCCGGGAAGAGTGGTGATGAAATCCTTCCACGGACTACAGTCCGCGGTGGACGGAGTCCAACCGCCGAGACAGTTGTACTCCTCTGTGGGTTCTTTCTCATACAGTACCCATTATCTGCAATTGGTCTTGTTGGGTTATTCGCATTAAGTCCGATTGTCGTTATCGAACCATGGACGCTCATAACAAGCACATACGCTCATGGTAGCATTGGTCATCTCATGAGCAATCTGATCGCGCTTATTCTCTTTGGCGCACTTGTCGAACGAACAACAACGCGGCTTCGGTTTCACACATTCTTCATTCTTACTGGTGCGCTTGCTGGCGTTGCAGAGATTACACTTGGAAGTCTGCTCGCGTTTAGCCCTCGGGCTGTGCTTGGCGCTTCTGGAGCGGTGTTCGCACTGTTTGGATATCTTATCACGAGTAATGCCATCGCAGATACACTCATCGACACAATTGATCGAGTAACAGATATTTCCTGGGCTGTGACTGCAGTGCTTATTATTGTCGCTGCTGTCATGGCTATCCTCCTGAGTGGTCCGGGAACTGCACTCGTTGGGCATGCCGCTGGACTTGCAATAGGGCTGGTCGCTGGTCGCATGCGGCTACTTAGAATAGATAATTCATCATCGACATCTGCTCAACGTTCGGTATAGCTATCATCACGACGAATCGATATATCTGAAATCACGAAATACAGACGCACACAATCACAACTCATTAACAACATATGACAACAGAATATACTTATCCGATTACGACAGTTACAGTCCCAGAATCAACATATGATGCTGAAGAGGTTATTGCAATCCAGCTATCAGCATTTGCAGATAACGATTCACCGGTTCCGGACGCTGGGATTAAAACGGCATATAATTTCGCTTCGCCAGCAAATCGCCGTGCGACCGGACCATTCGATCAATTTCGACAGATGGTCCAAAATAACCGTTACGCACCGATGATTGATCATAGTGAAGCAGTGACAGGACCGCTTGAACAAGATGGTGACAGTGCACAACAGCGAGTAACACTCACTGGCGAGGATGGTCAGACCGTCACCTATCGCTTTGGTGTGTCGAAGTATGAGTCCACACCTGAGGACGAAACCATACCAGAACCAAACTGTTGGCTTACAGATCGTGTTCTTCGAGAATAACAGACAGAATTCAAGATTCAAAATGCAAGATTCAAAATGCAAGATGCAAGATGCAAGATGAGGATTGAGAGTTGAGAAAATAGTATATCATCGACATAATCGAGGGTAATATTCAATTAAACTGTGAAGTACTCTGAACTCGCTGAGGTATATACTGACGTCGCTGCGACATCAGCAACGACCCAGAAGGAGACGCTCCTCGCTGATTGTTTCTTAGATGTCTATGATAATACCGAGACATCGTTGCTTCCGGTTACCGTTCGACTTGTCCGGGGTCGTGTATTCGCTCGCTGGGAAGCAGCGGAAATTGGTGTTTCAACCGCTGGTGCTGCAGACGCGATTAGTAAGGCAACCGGTGTCGAGAGCGAACAGATCGAGACATGGTGGCGAGAGGAGGGTGACCTTGGTGATGCTGCTGCATACGCTGTTGATGACCGCGTACAACAGACACTCACTGCAACACCGCTGACAGTCACCCGTGTATATGAGACACTCCGCGAGGTTGCTAGTTATGAAGGTTCGGGTAGTCAACAAAAACAGCGAGACGAAATTGCTGGACTCATCTCTGATGCATCACCACTCGCTGCTCGATATATCGTTCGAACCGTAACAGGATCAATGCGACTTGGTGTTGGTGAAGGAATCGTTCGTAATGCACTTGCAAGCGCATTTCTTGACATGTCTGATGATGCTGCGGATGCCGTCCAGCGAGCGATTGATTTAACCAACGATGTTGCTGTTGTCGCGCAGCGTGTTGCTGAGCAGGGGCAACCCGGGTTAGATGATGTTGATCTTGAGTTATTTCGTCCAATTAAGCCAATGCTCGCAAAGCAAGCAGAGAGTATTCAGACTGCGGTTGATGAACTTGCCGCAGATCCGAAGCACATTGAGAGAAATCATAATATAGAGTTATCACACAGTGGAGCAGTCCTCATTGAGTTCAAATATGATGGCATTCGTGCTAAGATACACCGCGATGGTGATGACATACGAGTATATACACGACGACTTTCTGATGTGACAGAGCAGTTCCCGGATGTTGTCTCAGCAGCACGTGATCATATTGATGCTAAGCATTATATTATTGAGGCAGAGCTTGTTGGATACGACCCACAAAGTAACGATGATACCCCAGTCACATTCCAAACGCTTGCACAGCGTATCCAACGAACCGATAACGTCGCCACGATTGCGAAGTCGATTCCGGTCACAACATATGTCTTTGATTTACTTGCCCTCAACGGTGAATCATTGCTAACGGATACGCTTGAGATGCGGTTAGAACGCCTCAATACAATCCTTAGCACAAAGGCGACGTCAGATAGCAAATCCGCCTCGACACATAATGCTCACTCTTCAACGTCTGTTACGACCGTGAGTAGTGATCAATATCAATCCAGCTCATCACTGAGACGGGCACAGTGTACGTGGGCAACAACACAGACAACAGCAGCGGAGTTCTATGAAGATGCACTTGGTGCTGGTCATGAGGGTGTGATGATAAAAAATCCGGCGCGACCGTATCAACCCGGATCTCGAGTTGGATATCAGCGGAAAATAAAGCCAACAATGGAGCCACTCGATCTGGTTGTTACCCGGGCAAAGTGGAGTGAGGGGCGTAAAAGTGACTTTCTCGGTCGACCGTACCTTGCATGCCGAACTGCTGATGGTAATCTCGCAGAGGTTGGTCGGATGCATACCGGATTCACTGATGATCAACTTGAGACGTTCACAAACCGTGTCGAACCATTGATTGAAAATGTTGAAGGGAGAGAAGCAACGCTCACACCCGCTGTTGTGCTCGCGGTTGAATATGAGGAAATACAGATCTCATCAACATATGATTCTGGGTATGCACTTCGATTTCCACGATTAAAACAAATCCGACATGACTGTGACCCATCGCAGGCAGACTCACTTGAGCGCGTTGAGCGGTTGTATGAACAACAATCACTCGATGAGAGTCAAACGAGTGTATAATACAGCAGGTGATGAAGATCGGATAGATGTTAATCCTGCGTTGCTCCTGGTGAGTCGTTTGATACACAGAAAGTCTTCGATTTCTTGACAGTAGAGAGAAACCAATAGATACACGCAACACAGAGGTTACTGTACGCGTGGCTCCCGGTGTGTATCTTCGTGATGGTGTTGAAATTGAATTTGCAAGTGGTGAACGAATTGTCTGTGATGGAGTCCCAAAAGGATCCTCAAAGCAAGAGGTAACAACAGCTGTCAGTCATGCTCACGGTGATCATCTGGTTGATACTGCGGGTGAAATTGTTGCCTCTGAGCTTACCGTTGCACTTGCATCTGTTCGCCAGTCAGAGTGTAAGCCAGAGAAAATTACCCATCCAGCAGTTGATTTGATACCAGCGGGTCATATTGCTGGGTCGAGAGCGGTCCTTCTCACTGATCCTGAAACGGATTGTCGGTATCTTTACACCGGTGATTGTCGATTATCTGATCGATTATATCTTGATGGATTCGATCCGGTCGACGCAGATGTCTTGATTCTTGAAACGACGTATGGTGACCCAAAATATCGCTTTCCATCACCTGAAAAAACACATAATCGAATTCGTGAGTGGCTTGCTCAAACGATGGATGATGTCGTAATTTTGTTCGGATACGCACTTGGTCGGGCACAAAAACTACAAGTATTACTTGAATCGACAGCGCGTTCACGCGTGTTCATCACGGATGCAATTGCAGAGCTTAATGCAGTCATTGAGTCACACCGTGAGATTAGCTTTGATGCACGCCGATATACTACAGATGTCACACTGCAACCTGGTGATGCAGTTGTATTACCGATGCAGACAACACGTCTTGGGTGGATTGAATCACTTATTGAGGCGACTGATGCAATAACTGCCGGATTCTCTGGGTGGGCAATCGATGATTCATTTATTTATCAGCGTGGGGTTGATAAAGGGTTTGTACTCTCGGATCATTGCGATTATGATGAGCTCATTGAGCTCGTCACGACTGTTGATCCAGAGCGTGTTTATACACAACATGGGTTTACTGAGACGTTCGCAACACGACTTACTCGTGAGCACGGATATGATACACAAGCGCTAAAATCGAATCAATCAACGCTTGGTGACTTCTGATGATCATATCGCCAACCTATCAAACTCACTCCCGAGTCACGTCCAAATCTCACAGTCTTTTTTCACCGTTGTATCAACTGTTGATGCTGTGATTCTTTGACTCAAAATAAAGCCAAAAACTGGCGTTCCAACTTTGCTGAGTGCGGTCTTGTAGAGACAGACGAATCATGATGTCATCACTCATAAATATCATCGCCATTACAGAAAGAGGGAACACATCGTAAGATTATACAAGCCTCGGGTCAGTCCGCACGGAGTGAACTGCGTGAGTGATAGCAGGTGTGACAGGCGAGATTTTATTCGACATATGATAACTGGTGGATGATTAGATTGATACGCGCACTTCACTGCGGCTGAGTGATAACCGATATGATAGTCGATACAGTCACTTTGCGCATTTATTATTCTGTCTTTGGAGTGACAGAAAGCCCATGATCAAATATTCCAGCAGGATCATAGCGAGCTTTGAGTGTGCGCAATCGGTCGTAATTATCATCGAAGATCTTTCTCTCCCACTGTTCCCACTCACCCTCTTCGACGCCAGCGTACCCTGCGTATGCACCTTCACCACCTACCTCACGGAATCGCTGTTCAGTCTCATGAGCCCACTCGATATGAGCAGGATTGTCATGGTCCTCCCATGCAGCCTCGATGAGAATAAGATATGACTTATCTCTCCACGCATATGCAGTCTCAGAGTCATCGTCGATAGCCCCGCCCATCGACCAAATACCAACACCATCCATCTCACCAGGTGCTGTGTCGGTTTGGGTTATGACGAGCTCGAGTATCTGCTCGGTGAGTTCGTCCACAAAGACAGAGCGGTTGATGTATTTCCGCCCCCATGGATGCATCAACGTCCCCATTTCGTGTAGCGCGGTATATGCCATGGGCTCTGTTGCATCAATCAACGGCTCGGTAATTTCCCGAAGTGGAGCGAACGCATCCATCGCTGTCTCAGGATTGCCAGCATAACAACCGATAATTCCAATCGCTGGTTCACCCTGTTGGGACTCAGGAATGGGCGGCACAGCAGGTACTTCTCCATAATTAACGATTGACGACATCGCCTCTGGCTCGGTGAACTCAGAATATGTCTCAAGAACCGTTCGTGCAGCATCTGCCGGATAAAATGTGATGAGTCCACCGATAAGCGGTCCCACATCATATAGCTCAAACTCAAAGTTAGTGACAATACCAAACTGACCGCCACCACCTCGCAGTGCCCAAAACAGGTCGGCATTTTGATTCTCACTTGCTGTGTGTGCGGTTCCATCAGCCGTCACGACCTCCATTGAGCGGAGTGAATCGACTGAGAGTCCATGTTTTCGACGAAGCCACCCGATACCGCCACCCAGTGTCGTTCCGCCCATCCCGACACAACCCGCACTTCCGGTCGGTGTTGCGAGTCCATGCGCTTGTGTCGTCTTGATTACCTCTTTCGTTTGAGTTCCAGGACCGATATTCGCGATCTGTTCCTCAGCGTCAATATCGATGTGATCAAACGCTGCAAGATCAATGACTACCCCATTGTCCACGATTGCCTCACCAGCTTGATGATGGGCACCGCCACGAATCGACAATGTGAGATTCTGTTCACGTGCGAAATTAATTGCTGCTGCCACGTCATCGCTGTCGAGTGCCCGGACGATAACTGCAGGATATCGATTGATTAATCCATTCCAAACATCGCGAGCGTCATCATACTGCTCATTATCCGGTAAGATCAGATCGCCGGTTATTTGATCATCGAGTCCACGAATTGTTTTTTCACCGAGATTTTTGATAATCCCCAATGGGTGTCTGTCTGTCGACATTTGCGGATATCAATATGTATGATCAAACACTCACATGATTATTGGGTATCGGTATTCTGTGTGATGTGCGGTGTGTATATTCATGTTGACGACACAGATTATATATGGAAGTAACACCCAATGATATTCAGGAGTACGATGAATCAGCTCCAACATCCGCAGAGACAGAGACGGCAACATTCGCTCTTGGTTGCTTTTGGGGTCCAGACGCACGGTTTGGTTCATTCGATGGGGTGATTCGCACACGAGTTGGCTATGCTGGTGGAACGACAGCGGATCCGACATATCATGACATTGGCAACCATACTGAGGCAGTTCAATTAGAGTATGATCCAAGCGAAATCACATATACCACACTTCTTATGATTGCGCTTGAGAGCCATGATCCACGTCGACAGCCATCAAAAAGACAGTATCAGCATATCCTGTTCCCAACATCATCGCAAAAAGAGACGGTGAAAACGGTCCTTGATTCAAACGGATTTGATATTAATTCAGTAGCAACGCGTATTACTTCACCACCATCGCCGTTCTATCATGCTGAGGACTATCATCAAAAATACCACCTTCGCTCAAAGCGCTGGGCAATTGAAGCATTTGATGACGCTGGATATGATGAAGAAGCATTGCGAGAATCACCGACTGCAGCGATATTGAACGCTACTGCTGCAGGTCATGAGACTCACATTACTGAACCAATTGCTGATACTCCGAATCAGTAATTTAATTCCATCTGATTACCATCTCATAGATTCGATAGAAATAGTGGTACATATTTAATAACGCGATCACGGTTATGAGGCGAAACTGCGACTAGCCCTCGTCACCCGGAGGGAATGCCCATGTCGGTTAAAGTGATTATATTTCTTCTTCAACCCGCCTCAACATTGCATCCAAATACGCCGCAGCAAGCAATGGCTGGGTCTTTGTTGTTGCATCTGCATCAGGATCTTCAATTGCAATCCGAACCCGCTCACATCCATGTTGAAGCCGTGTCTGAAGCAATCCAGCTGGGAGTTTGTTCGTAGACACAGTTTCGATAGTCTCAACTGCCGACCGTATCGTCTGAACTTCATCGGTCATCGACGATTGCTCACATTCGATTGATGCAGTATAGTGAGTGTGAGAAATACTATCTTCATCTGTGTATATGTCATCTGCGTTCTGACGAGTGGCAATTGTAAGCGCTGCCTCATGACTGGCTGTCAGCAATTGTGTCAGCACTGCCTCAACATCAGCAGGGACATCTACAGCCATATATATCATATAATGAAGCGCCGTATGAAAATCCTTGTACTAGTCTCAGTGAATCTACATCAAATACGTAGCTCGTTTTCTCCTTTCTGTCCCTGTAATATCTGTATAATAGCCATATATTCGATATCTCATATAATTTCATTATAGTTTTCAATATTTTAGGATGGAGTCCCCTTCCTCAAGACAAGAGCAAGGCGAATGAGTAGGGAGGGGAGGAAACGATGGCAAATCAAACCGTTATAGCTAAATAATATATCGATATCAGACACTGAGTATCACCGTCGAACTGCTATCACACGGCTTGACGGCTCTCCCAACAAGACCACGAGCTGCTCCACGCTACCATGGAAGAGTAGCTTGACAGATGCAACATCAGATCCAATCTCGCGTGGGAGAACGAGCATACTCGGGCTGGTGTCAGAAACGCTACTAAGGACACGGTGTAGGACAAAACTGGACTGTGCAGTCAGCACTCAATTCTCGCTTACCGTACTTGGTGACTACCCGCGAGTACGGGCAGACTTCGCACTTTCAAGCAACGAAGAGGGGGGGACCAGTACAAGTACTCGGATGATGAACAGTGGGAGTGCAAAGAAAGCACGCTTCACTATCGAGGCGGCAAGTGGTACCTACACCTCGGCTATCGCAAGGAGAAGCCTGACGAAGAGACTGAGGCAACGACGCAGAACGGAATGATTCTGGGTGTTGACCTCGGCGTCAGCCAGATAGCTGTGACAAGCACGGCTCGGTTCTTCAACGCAGGTAACATCAATCATTCTCGCAGAGAGTCCGAGAACACTCGTGGCAACCTGCAGGACGCTGGGACGCAATCCGCTCACCGCACTCTCCCACAAGTGAGCGACAGGGAAAATGAGTACCTAAAACACGTCTTACACTCGGTGACAAACGGAATTGTCAAGAAAGCTCTCGACTATGATTGCGACGGTATCATCCTCGAATATATTGAGGGCATTTGAGACGACTTTTCGTACGCTGACTGGCACTCAAACTGGGCGTTCCGCAAACTCAGAGACTTCACCGAGTACAAGGCTGAGTCTGAGGGCCTGTTCGTAGACACGGTGAATCCGAAGAACACGTCCAAACGGTGTAACGAGTGCGGGAGTATCCAAGACGATAATCGCTATAGAGACGAGTTTGAGTGCCAACGGTGTGGGAAGCAGAACCACGTTGATTAGAATGCGGCGAAGAACATAGCATAACTGTATCTCCTGTGGGGTTATCAGCCGTCTCGTAGGAGAAGCGTCAGTCAATGCGCTCTCAAGTCAGGATCGAGGACGCCGAGTTAGGGGCATACAGCCCTCAGCCACACCAGTTGCTTGGTCTGGGTTAGAGGAAGGGGCAATTGATAAGTCCCACCCTCAACGAACGAACCCCGTTTGTATGTGAGTGAAGTAGAGTGGGGTCATTAAGTATGTTGCATCAGACTGGATCGTTCTTATAAATAAAATACAATATATATCAATATCTCATCCGCCGATACCGTCACACAGGGACAATCTTAGACTGTCGGGAGCTTGCAGTGAATATGTTCCCCTCAGGCTCATCAATGAGGTAATAATTGAAATCAGTATCTAGCTGTGTGCTCCGTGCCTGATGAAACGATGAGAACTCACACTGTCTGATGATCAACTGAGCATTGCGATCACCAATAAGCTACGAGAATTTCTGGTTGCGGCGGCTCTGTACCGATTAGTGTCTAATCAGGTTCTTTATTATGTTTTTATACTCACCGACAGAGATACTGATACAATCCGGGCGGATTAATCTCGGTCATCGCTGAGCGGATCTCACTTNGAAGTTCGTCAATTTCTCCAAAGTACTGATTACCAAGAGCTGATCTGAGTTGCCGCCAACACTCTTCGGTTGGGTTCAGCTTAGCCATCCCAGTCGGGAGATATAGAAGCTCTGGATTCGGTTTCTCGGCAAATTCTTTGACTTTCTTCGCTGTGAAATAGAAACCCTTGTCGAGAACCACGAGCAGCTTCTCTCCGAATCTTGCCTGAAGTGACTGGAGAAATCGAACCGTTGTTTCCTTGATGAACGAACCAGCGCATTCCAAAAACAGTATCTCACTGTCCTCGGTGAGACCGCCCAAGAAATTGATTCCATCGCGAGAGGCCGACATGTTCACTGTCGGCCTCTCGTCAATCGGAAACCACGCATATCTGAGATCAGCTCCAATCGATTTCCTGAACTGATCAATCGTTACGACCAGTCTGTCTTCATCCTGTCTCCCGACTTTTTTTGAGCTCGTCGTCGTCCCGCTCAAGATCTTCCTCATCAGCTGAGGCTGGTTCTGGCCGAGGTTTCTTCCAGGAAACCTCGGCCTCTTTCATTAGTCGCTGAACGTGACGCCGGGAGTGTGCAACATCACACTCAGATATGAGGTGTTGTTGAGCAAGTATACTCGACCAAGCAGCCACGTCGTATCCAGCCTCTTCGGGTGATTGGTTGAGTGTTTCAGCAAACTGGTGGAACTGTTCGTCAGAGAGTTCAGGTGGTCTTCCTGACCATTCGTCGTCATAGAGCGCGTCTTCAAAGTCGCGCTCTTCGAAGCGATCTAACCAGTTGTACACTGTCTGACGAGGCCACCCGTATTTTTCCCCAATACCATCTGGAGATAGCCCAGCGAGATATCCGCGTGCAGCAGTAAGACGCTTGATTACTTTCGGATCACGCTCGTCCGCGAGCTGCTCGCGGACGCGCTCAACTGAAAGATCGGGAATCTTGTTCCCGTCCTTGGCCATACCTAAACAAGGTTCCTCCGTGTGTCAAAACTTTCGGCGTCAAGTATATTCTCTGTGATGCGTTGTATATATTCAGTAGGATAGCTATCTACTGAGGATTTCAACAGTATTTCTTTCTTGTTGTCATTTCCCATCATGACAATGTGTTTATAACCAGTAATAATACATTGACTGATATACTTTCCCTGGTAAAAGGAATAAGAACGTCGTTATTTAGCTATCCGATATATAAGCGACTATTATTCGGGGCGCTCTCAATCAGGTAATTTAGTAACAAGCAGATAGTGATTATCAATCTAAGGCTTTTCATCATATCGTCAATTCAGTACTGTGATAAGTATAATATCGTTTGCATTTTGTATATCATTTGTCTTTACTCATAATAATTATTATACTATGGACATATGTCCACCAAATCATCAATAATCGCTATATTTTGAATAGTGACATATCATGATATCATCGTATACTCGTCGGGGAGCGATCGCCTTGCTCGCCGCAGGAAGTCTTCTATGGTTGATTGAGACAGATGCATTTAGCGCTGTGGAGACGAACCGATCAGCGAATATTGGAGCCAAATCTGATAAAACTGCACTTCTAGGCATCGAGGGTGTTGGTTCACAAACAGTCTTTTCACAGCCACATACAATTACGATCACAAACCGGACTCAAAAAAGAATTAAATTAACAGTTGAGAGCCCGAGTAATCAGTTCAGTTTCAGCCTATCTCAGAACACGATGATTTCTGGGGAAAGGTATAGATATCTCCGTTTCGACTAATAAATCGAGTGAGGTGTCAGGTACAATTACATTTGTCGCGGAGTCTATCGAGAACGGGACGGACATTGAAGCCGCTCGGCAACTTAGACTTAGTGGCACTTCTGAGCTACCAACGCGGTGTCTATTCACTCAAAATCAAGGGGCGAAATTACAGACAATCACTTCCGGAGGGAGTTCTAGTGAGGTGAATATCACCACACTGTTAACAGAGACCGATGTCCGCGCGATTGGTGCGTCCAGGGTTGATTTCGACACCGATAGCACCTCTGACGCAGTATTTCAACGAAAAGGCTCAGATAGTATCTCGCTCATAGATTCCGACGATCAAGGAAACGCTCGAAAGCTCGATACAGGAAGTATTATTCCCCGGGTGCAGAAGACACAGATGACTACTGGGTCGTTTGATGGATCAGAGAAATCGGTGTTCTACGTTTCGAGTGGAGAAATTTACGCTCTCAATGAGACAACCAGTTCCAGTCCGAAGAAAATTGCAAGCCCAGAAAATGGTGCACAGGCAGTGGCAGGGATTGGTGATATCGATGGTGATGATACAGACGAATTGATATTCGTGGATGGATCACAAACGATCAGATATGTTAAACCACAAGACGACACGCGGACAACATTTGCTTCAACAGAAGTGGCTGCAGGATCAAGTAACAATGTCGGGATCGGAGCTCCAGCAGACTTCACCGGTGATGGAACGGCAAGCGTGCCAATTGTGGATGGAAGCAACCGGGTGGTCCTTCTCGGTCCGAATGGGGTTCGTCAGGTACTCATCGGGGGAAGCACTAATCAAGCAGCAAAATCTCCGGTAGCCGCGAGTGATATTGACGATGACGGAACGGTCGAGGTTGTGTACATCCGCAACGGAGGGGAAGAAGAACTGCGATCTGTTGACACTGATGGAACAGTTGTCTCGCTGACAACATCTACGGGGGAGATCATTCCTGCCGATAAGAAACGTGGAGTCACAGTAGTTGGGTAGTGACCCATCATACTTATATGCTGAGCAGGCGCAATACCACGGCCCTCAGGCCGTGGATACGCGCCGTCACGCCCTCCAAAATCCTGCTGTCGTCGCTCGATTCAAATTTAAAAATACATACATTTAATTGACAGGCAATCACACAATAACAGAGGAATCGGTTGGAAACAGAGCGATTCCCGCCAGTCCTACGATGGCGGCCTGTCCGCCCCAAGCAATAAAACAATCATCGGAACCAGTCTGGTGAACGGTCGGTTCCGATAATGAACCGATGCAGATGCAGTGCCCGACTGCTTGGAAGCAACATTGAAAGTAACTCCGAGTTTGCTAACGCCTGCCGGCGTCCCTGCGGCAAAAACAACGCTTGCGCTTGGACGCC